>ERZ795051.1274-NODE-1274-length-33054-cov-6.058608_pt1 | contig 33054 bp, 35 predicted proteins | sample MGYA00375135_ERZ795051 | MGnify/ENA primary metagenome ERZ795051 (study PRJEB30180, sample SAMN05720222) | activated sludge metagenome | isolation source: Anaerobic digester | place: Japan | collected 2015-05-26 ... | reverse complement strand
TGGAAAGGGGTTCGGGGAAGAACCTTTCCTCAGAAAGGTTTTCCCCGAGTAACTGACATATACCAACAAATAAGCCTTACGCTTATTATTAATCTGTTATATTTCTCAGATCTGTGTAGAGTAGTTAGGAGCTTCCTTTGTGATATAGATATCGTGAGGATGGCTCTCCTTGAGGCCTGCGCCTGTAATGCGGATGAACTTTGCCTTCTCGTGGAGAGTAGGGATATCCACACATCCGCAGTAGCCCATACCTGAACGGATTCCGCCGACGAGCTGGAATACTGTATCGGCAACAGGGCCCTTGAAAGGAACACGGCCTTCAACTCCCTCAGGTACAAGCTTCTTTGCGCCCTCCTGGAAGTATCTGTCTGTAGAGCCGTTAGCCATAGCGCCAAGGCTTCCCATACCTCTGTATACCTTGAACTGACGTCCCTGATAGATCTCTGTCTCGCCGGGAGCTTCTGCACAGCCTGCAAGGAGTGAACCGAGCATTACAACATTTGCGCCGGCTGCAAGAGCCTTTACGATATCTCCTGAGTACTTGATACCGCCATCTGCGATAACAGGGATGCCGTACTTCTGAGCTACGCAGGCAACGTCATATACAGCTGTGATCTGAGGAACGCCGATACCGGCAACAACTCTTGTTGTACAGATGGAACCGGGGCCGATACCTACCTTTACGCAGTCTGCGCCGGCAGCGATAAGTGCCTCGGCAGCTTCTGCTGTAGCGATATTTCCTGCGATAACAGGTGTATCCGGGAATGCTTCCTTGACCATTTTCAGGCACTTGATGATGTTTGCACTGTGGCCGTGAGCGGAGTCGAGAACAAGTACGTCAGCCTGTGCATCGATAAGAGCCTTTGCTCTGTCGAGTACATTTGCTGTTACGCCGATAGCAGCTCCACAGAGAAGTCTGCCCTTGCTGTCACGGGCTGAGTTGGGGTACTGAACTGACTTTTCAATATCCTTTATTGTGATAAGTCCCTTGAGGTAGCCGCCCTCGTCAACGAGAGGGAGCTTTTCGATCTTGTGGGCACGGAGGATCTCCTGAGCCTCTGCAAGAGTTGTACCTACGGGAGCTGTAATGAGGTTGTCCTTTGTCATGACCTCTGAGATCTTTGCGTTGAAGTCTGTAAGGAAACGCATATCTCTGTTTGTGATGATGCCTACAAGCTTATTGTTTCCGTCAACTATCGGAACGCCTGAGATCTTGAATTTTCCCATGAGCTCGTCTGCATCTGCAACGATGTGATCCTCTGTAAGTGAGAAAGGATTAACGATAACGCCGTTTTCGGAGCGCTTTACCTTATCTACCTCTTCTGCCTGTTGCTCAATAGTCATGTTTTTATGGATGATACCTATACCGCCTTCACGTGCAATAGCTATAGCCATGCGTGAGTCTGTAACGGTGTCCATTGCAGCAGTCATTACAGGGGTGTTGAGTCTGATGGTCTTTGTGAGCTGTGTACCGAGCTGGATCATATTCGGTGTAACGTTAGATTCTGCCGGGATCAGGAGCACATCGTCAAAGGTCAGGCCCTCCTTCTGAAATTTGCTGTTCATGTCTGTCAGCATAAAAATTCCTCCTTACAACGTTATTATTAATTAATTATTGTATTAAGCCAGTGAGTTCCGGAGCAGTGCTGCCGGAGGTCTCTAAGAACAATCGATTAATAATTTATTACCTTTAATCATACTATTTTTGAGAGGATATGTCAATACCCGCCGCAGCGGACGGGCAGAGAAATTTTTCGTTTATTAAAGTCGTGTTTTAGCGAAAAAAGCAATGTGCTATTTTAAAGCGTCAGCACTTCAAAGCGTCAACGTTACATATTTGCCAGATTATAGCCATATTCCTTTAGTATAAGCGTTGCGTCAGAACCGTCAACTGCTCCGTTCTTGTCGTAGTCGGCAGCCAGCCGGCCGTATAAATTGAGGGTTGAGCCGGGGTGATCCATACAGTAAGAGTACTCCCTGAGCGCCAGTGTTGCATCTGAGCCGTCAACTGCTCCGCTGTCGTCTACATCGCCTAACAGGAACGGTCTGAATTCTATACCGGCCTTAGCCGCATAGCTCTCAGCCGCAGAGCCCTCCTCACCGTGGAGGATGAAGCCGTTTATATTTTCCAGCTGGCCGTTTCTCAGGTCGTAGTGCTGGCCTATGGCTGAATCAGCGATCGAGGTCACGGTCTCAGGGATATAGATACCGTTGAGCTCTGTGCAGCCAAAAAATGCATCGGAACCTATAGCAGTCACATTTTCAGGGATGCTTATATCATTAAGGGATGTGCAGGCGTTGAACACGTTTGTCCTTATCTCCTTGATGCCTGAGCCCAGGTCTGCGCTGCTCAGACTTGAGCAGGACATAAAGCAGCCTGCTCCAACGTTTGTTACGGAATCAGGTATATCCACGCTTTTCAGTGAGGTGCAGCCGGAAAAGGCATAGTCTCCCAGGCTTGATGCATTAGGAGGGATAACGACTGAAGTGATGTCAGTCTTTCCCATGAATGCGCCCTTTGTTATAACTCTGACGCTGGAAGGTATCACAGCATCCTTTCCTCCCACATAGAGCACAAGCCTGTTGCCTTTTTCAGACATGAGGCAGCCTTCCTTTGAGAGATAGGTGGGATTATCGGCGCTGACCGTGAATGAGCATAGCTTAGGGCAGGCGGAAAATGCGTATCCACCCATGACTGTAACGGATTTTCCCATTGTTACACTGCTCAAATTCGGGCAGGCGGAGAAGCTTCTCTCACCTATGGACTTTACTGAATCAGGTATCACAACGGCTGTCAGCTCGTTCATTCCTGCAAACACGTTCTTTCCTATATCAGTGACCGGCAGGCCTTCGATAGTATCAGGGATGATGAGCACTGTATCTGAGCCCTTGCATCCGGTAATGGTCACGCTCTCATCATTTTTTTCGTAGGTGAATGTTATCCCCTCAGGAGTTTCGGCTGAGGAAGCGGTAACGGGAGCTGCTGTTCCTGCCAGCACAATGGCTGAGATCAGCGATATCAGCTGCTTTTTCATATTAAACCTCCCTGCGGCATATATTTCCGTTTATCATTACGAGAGCCGGCTCTGACATCAGGTCAAGAGGGTTCTCGCCCTTTCTGTAGAGCTGTATATCGGCATCCTTACCGGCTGCAAGAGAGCCTGTAACTTCGTCTATGCCGAGTATCTCTGCCGGATTTATAGTCAGCATTTTCAGTGCCTCCATGGGATCAAGTCCGCCCTTGACGGCTGCCTGAGCAGAAAGGGGGAGGTACTGTATGGGAATGACAGTGTGGTCTGTACATATGGCAAGCTTTACGCCGTTTTCGTGCATCATTGAGGCGTTTTTCAGCTCAAGTCCCTTCATTTCCGGCTTGCAGCGGTCGCAGATTATGGGGCCGCATATAACAGGTATCTGCTGCTGAGCGATTATATCTGCGATCTTCCATCCCTCTGTGCCGTGAATTATTACCGGATCAAGAGAAAACTCCTTTGCAAGTCTCATGGCGGTACAGATATCGTCTGCACGGTGACAGTGGAAGAATGCCTTCATCTTGCGGTCAAGAACAGGCATCAGAGCCTCGCACTTTATGTCGTATTCCGGCGGATCATAGTTCTCGCTGTCGGAGTAGTAGCTGTCCATATCGTGTACATAGCGGCGTGCCTTGTAGAGCCCCTCACGAATGAGGGCTGCTACTGCCATTCTTGTTATGGGAGTCTCTGAGCGGTCATTATAGACGTTTTTCGGATTTTCTCCCATGGCGAACTTTATTCCGCAGGGCTTTATGAGCATATCATCAACACGGCGGCCGTCAGTCTTTATGGCGCATATCTCTCCGCCGCAGGCATTGGCGCTTCCGGGGGAGGAGGCTGCGGCAGTTATACCACGCATACGTGCCTCTTCAAAGCAGCGGTCGAATGGGTTTATGCCGTCGATAGCCCGCATCTGGGGAGTGAAGGGATCTGTGGACTCGTTGCAGTCATCGCCCTCAAAGTCCAGGCCGTCCTCGATAATGCCGAGATGAGTATGGGCATCGATAAAGCCCGGCAGCACTGTTCCGCCGTCAGCATCTATGCTGTCAGCGGGAACTGTCTCTGGAGCACCTGCGCCGAGAGCTTTTATCTGTTCGTTTTCTGTAAGGATCCAGCCGTTATCGATGATGCCGGCTTCTGTCATGGTGTATATCCTTGCGTTATATATCAGCATATCTGTCTCCCGTTGTTATTTCTTTACCGCCGCAGCGATCCTGTCCGCATTTTCTACGGGGCTGCCGCCGCAGTCTATCTGTATAGTGGAATTCTGTATATATATGCTCCTGCGCTTATTGTAAAGCTCATGGAGCTCTTCCTTGGTGGAGCTCATAACTATGGGGCGGTTCTCGTCGTCTTTTATGCGCTCATAGCAGGTCTCAAACGGAACATCAAGGAATACGACAGCACTTCCGGCAGCCTTTGCCGCAGCGGCAGTATCCGGATTCAGCATTGCTCCGCCTCCGCAGGCGGCAACAACTGTTTTTCCGCAGAGAGATCTCACTATCTCCGCTTCTGTCTTACGGAAGAAGGGTTCGCCCTTCTGCTCGAATATCTCCGGTATTGTCATATCAAGTGTCCTGACTATCAGGTCATCGGTGTCGGTGAAGCCGCAGCCGATCTTTTTCGCTGCAAGCTTGCCTACAGTGGTCTTTCCGCAGCCCATGAAGCCGCATAAAAAAACAGTCATAGTATCCTCCGTTATTTCTGGTTCATTGCGTTCACAGCTTCTTCTACCTCTGTGATTATCTTTGCTACGGCCTCAGCAGGGAAGCTTCCGCCGTACCATATCTCATGCGCTTTTACTGCCTGATATACAAGCATAGCTGTTCCGCCTACAGCCGTTTTGCCCATAGCTCTTGCCTTTTTCATAAGCAGTGTTTCTGTGGGATTATAGATAACATCGAAAACGCTTCCGCTGTTCTCGATAACGCTGTCGCTTACGGCGCAGGCCTCTGTTTTCGGGTACATACCTACAGGCGTGGCGTTTATCAGCAGGTCGAAGCTGCCTTCAAGTGAGGCGATATCTGCGATCTGTACTGAAGCGCCGTGGCATTTTTCCTGTATCTCGGCCATGAGCAGCTTTGCGTTCTCTGTGTCCTGGGGAATCACTGCGAGAGTGATATCTCCTCCGTGGAGGGCGGTCTCGATAGCGATCATTCTGCCTACTCCTCCACAGCCAAGTATAGCCACTTTCCCGTTTATAGGAAGTCCCTCTGCTGAGCGGAGAAATCCGTCGCAGTCTGTATTGTATCCGATAAGTTTTCCGTTGTCGTTCTTTATGCAGTTTACCGAGTTGTATCTCTTTGCGCTGTCGCCAAGCTCGTCCATAAGCGGTATAACAGCCTGCTTATGTGGGATAGTAACATTCATTCCCATATGTCCGCTGATGAGCGGACGGTCGGAGGCTATATCCTCCGGAGCAATGTCTAAAAGGGAGTATTCACCTGCAAATCCGCTGAGAGCGAATAGCTTCTCATGGATGAGGGGGGACATGGAATGTCCCAGAGGATGTCCGGTAAGTGCGAATTTATTCATATATAGCAGCCCCTTCAAGTGTAGCTAAATTTTCAACGTTGTATGCGGATACACCGGTGAGAGTCTTTCTTACAAGGCCTGTAAGAGTTCTTCCGGGACCGAATTCAACGAATCTGTCTGCACCTGCTGCCTGCATTGCTGTAAGTTCAGCAGTGAAGCGTACAGGCGATACGATGTGCTTTGCAAGCAGTGATGCCATATCTGAGAAGTCTGTCAGCTCGCCGCCGGTAACGTTTGAGTAGTACTTTACGTTCGGCTCAGCGAAGGTGATGTTTTTTGCTGTCTCATAGAACAGGTCTGCGGCAGGCTGCATGAGCTTTGAATGGAAGGCTCCTGCTACCTTGAGAGGGAGAACTCTTGCCTTCTTTTCTGTAAAGACAGGAGTTACCTCCTCGATACCTTCCGGAGTTCCGGCGATAACGGTCTGGAGAGGGGAGTTGTAGTTTACAGGCACTGCGTATTCCTTTGCGGCAGCGCATACCTCCTCAACAACTGAAGCCTCGACCTTTACAACAGCAGCCATTGCGCCCTTTGTCTTGGTAACAGCTTCTTCCATTGCAGCTGCTCTTGCTTTTATAAGGCGGAATGCGTCCTCGAGGGAGATCATTCCGGAAGCATACATTGCTGCGTATTCGCCAAGGGAGTGTCCGGCAACTCCGTCAAAGGTGTAGCCTTTGGCCTGAGCAGCCTTGAGGCAGATTATGGATGTTGCCATTATTGCCGGCTGGGAATTGATAGTACGGCCCAGCTCCTCGGCTGAAGCTTCGAGGCAGATCTTCTCAAGATCCATGCCAAGAATATCAGAGCCTGCTGTGTAAACTTCCTTGAGTTCAGGCATTGCAGAGACAATGTCTCCTCCCATGCCTGGTACCTGTGCGCCTTGTCCGGAAAATAGTGAAATTGTCATAATTAGTCAGTTCCTTTCTGTGTGTTATACACAATGTAATGTTTTGGCTAACGGATATCCCCAGTATTTTTTGTGCAAAAAGACGATATTTTATTTTTAAGACGATAAAGTAATAAAATATCATTGCAAAAAAACCGGAAATGATTTATAATATAAATATGTGGGCAGTGATGTCCATATATACTATAACACATTTTTTTCAGTTTTACAACTGTATTTTTACAATTTACCATTTTAAGGAGACTGATCAATGGGTATAAACATTCTGGGAATGGGAAGATATGTCCCTGAACAGGTATTGACAAACGACGATTTTACCCGTTTCATCGAGACCAACGATGAATGGATTAGAACACGTACAGGTATAGTCAGCAGACCTATGGCCGGTTGGGAGCCTACGTGGTATATGGGTAAACAAGCTGCTCTCAAGGCGATCGAAAACGCCGGGATAGATCCAAAGGATATCGGCCTTGTTATCTCTACAACGGCTACCGCCGATTTCCATACCCCCAGTATGGCAAGCATCATCCAGAATGAAACAGGTGCTGTTAATGCGGGAGCATTCGACCTGAACGCTGCTTGTACAGGATTTGTGTACGCTATGGATACAGCGGCAAAATTCCTCAGCACTGACCGGGATATGAAGTACATACTCATTGTTGCAAATGAATCGCTGTCACGATTCCTCGATTTTACAGACCGTGGTTCCTGCATCCTCTTCGGAGACGGTGCAGCAGCTGCTGTCGTTGAATACAGTGATAAGCTCTATTCATCCGTGCTTGGCTCAGAGGGAGCAGGCGGTAAATTTCTCTATGCACGTTCTATGCAGGTCGCTCCTGAAGTTGCCTGCCAGCCGCCGGAGGACTTCTCTTCGGATTATGAGGAACTGCCGCTGCATAAGCTCCACCAGGACGGCAAGGATGTATATAAATTCGCAGTTCAGGCTCTTCCGAGATCGTTTGAGCTTGCTGCCGGAAAGATAGGCGTGACCAAGGACGATATAGACTGGTTCATCCCTCATCAGGCAAATATCAGGATAATTGAAACTGCCGCAAAGAAGCTTGACGCTCCTATGGATAAGTTCATCATAACCCTTGACCACTACGGAAACACCTCAAGTGCTTCTATCCCGCTCGCACTCAGCGAGTCGATCGACAAGGGCATCATAAAGCGTGGCCAGAAACTGGCTCTCATAGGCTTCGGCGCAGGTCTTACCTACGGCGGCATCATTATTGAATACTAAGGGAGTAAAATTTATGAAAACAAGGATCACAGAACTTTTAGGCTGCAAATATCCTATCATACAGGGCGGTATGGCATGGGTAGCTGAGCATACGCTGGCTTCATCTGTGTCAGAGGCAGGCGGTGCCGGCATCATTGCCGGCGGAAATGCTCCTATAGATTATCTTCGTGAGCAGATAAGACTTTGTAAAGAGAAGACTTCCAATCCCTTCGGTGTAAATATCATGCTCATGAGCCCGAATGCAGATGACCTGGCTCAGATCGTAATAGACGAGAAAGTGCAGTTCGTTACCACCGGAGCAGGAAATCCCGGAAAATACATCGAGGCATGGAAAAATGCCGGCGTAAAGGTCATACCTGTAGTCCCTTCCGTTGCTCTTGCAAAGAGAATGGAAAGAGCCGGCGCTGACGCAGTCATCGCTGAGGGTACTGAATCAGGCGGACATATCGGCGAGAATACAACCATGTGTCTTGTGCCTCAGGTAGTTGACGCAGTTGAGATACCTGTTATCGCTGCCGGCGGTATCGCTGACGGAAGAGGTATGGCTGCTTCGTTCATGCTGGGCGCAGAGGGCGTTCAGATCGGTACACGCTTCCTCGCTTCCGAGGAATGCCAGATACATCCTGTTTTCAAGGATCTTGTATTAAAGGCAAAGGATACTGACAGCGTTGTTACTGGACGCTATACAGGCCATCCCTGCCGGAATGTAAAGACAAAATTTGCAAAGCAGCTTGCGAAGGGCGAGACTGACGGCACACTCTCTCCGGAGGAGTTCGAGAAGCTGACAGTAGGTGCTCTCCGCCGTGCGGTTGTTGATGGAGACATTGAAAGCGGTTCTTTCCTCTGCGGCGCTATTGCAGGTATGATAAATGATATAAAGCCATGTGCGGAAATAGTCAGGGAGATCAATGACGGCGCTGAAAAGCTGTTGAAATTATGATCTGTCCGGACTGATAAGGTTCAGTTTTTTATTGATATATATTATGGAGGTAATTTATGGCAACAGCATTAATAACAGGCGCTTCTCAGGGAATCGGAGCGTGCATCGCAAAAAGACTTGCTAAGGATGGCTTCGATATAGCCGTCAACCACTACCCCAGTGAAGGAGATAAGGCAAAAGCTGTTGAAGTTGCTGAAGAGTGCAGAGCTTTCGGCGTAAAAGCTGAGATCTTTGCCGCAGATGTTTCAAAGCTTGAGGACTGCGAGGCTATGGTAAAGGCAGTCAAGGAAACTTTCGGTTCTATCGATGCCCTTGTAAACAATGCAGGAATCACTAAGGACAAGCTCCTTGCACGTATGACAGAGGATGAGTACGATGCAGTCATCGCAGTAAACCAGAAGAGCATTTTTAATATGCTGAAGAATACCTGCCCGGTCATGATGAAGCAGAAATTCGGCCGTATTGTCAATGTTTCTTCTGTTGCAGGACTTTACGGAAATCCGGGACAGATCAACTACTCGGCTTCAAAGGCTGCTATCATCGGTATGACAAAGACTATTGCCAAGGAGTACGGCAAGAAGAATATCACCTGCAACGCTGTTGCTCCGGGACTTATAAGGACACCTATGACAGATGTGCTCAGCGATGAGATAAAGGCAAAAATGCTGGATGCAGTTTCACTGAAGCGCTACGGTGAGCCTGAGGAGATCGCTTCTGTTGTATCTTTCCTTGTTTCTGATGACGCTTCTTATGTTACAGGACAGGTGATAGAGATATCCGGTGGCCTCGCAATGTAATGGATGGATATTTAAATTTTTGGTTTGAAAGGAATAAATATGAGCAGACGAGTCGTTATAACAGGAATGGGAGCAGTTACTCCCCTCGGAACAGGCGTTGATAAATTCTGGGAGGGGATAAAGGCAAATAAGATCGGCTTTTCATTCATCGACAGCTTTGATACTGAAAGAACAGGCGTTAAGATCGCTGGGATCGTTCGTGATTTCAACGATGAGGATTACTATGGTATGAAAGGCTACTTTGATAAGAAGGAAGCACGCCATATGGACAGATTCACAAAGTTTGCATTAGTGGCGTCAAATGAGGCTCTGAAGGATGCGGGAACGGATTTCAAGGATATTGATCCTTACCGAGCCGGTGTGATAGTCGGTTCGGGTATCGGCGGTATAGACTTTACCCTCTCTGAATATGATAAGTACCTTGAAAAAGGTCCGAACAGGATATCAGCATTTTATATCCCTATGATGATAAGTAATATGGCTGCAGGTACTATATCTATGAAGACCGGCTTCAGAGGAGCAAATTTTGATATCACTACTGCCTGCGCTACGGCTACACATTCTATCGGAGAAGCCTTCCGTAAAATCAAGGACGGTTACCTTGATGTGGCTCTTGCCGGAGGTACAGAAAGCACTAATGTTGAATTCACATTCGCAGGCTTTTCCAATATGAAGGCACTCAGCAAATCCGGAGACCTGGAAAGAGCTTCTATACCCTTCGATAAGGAAAGACACGGCTTCGTTCTCGGTGAGGGAAGCGGTATCGTAGTCCTTGAGGAGTATGAGCACGCCAAGGCCAGAGGTGCTAAGATATACGCAGAGGTGGCAGGTTACGGCGCTACCTGTGACGGATACCATATGACCTCGCCTATGCCTACGGGAGAAGCCGCAGGAATGGGCATGACTCTTGCTATGCAGGAGGCAGGGCTTGAGCCTGCCGATGTGGATTATATAAATGCTCACGGTACTTCCACGGGACTTAATGATAAATACGAGACTTCTGCAATAAAGCTTGCCTTCGGTGATGAGGCATATAACGTGAAGATCAATTCCACAAAGTCTATGATCGGTCATCTCCTCGGAGCTGCCGGCGGAGTTGAGGCTGTAATATGTGCAAAGTCAATACAGGAAGGCTTTATCCACCGCACTATCGGCTATAAGGTACCGGATGAGGAGTGCGATCTCAATTACTGTACAGAAAGCAATATCCAGCAGGAGGTGCGTGCTGCACTTTCAAATTCACTTGGATTCGGCGGACATAATGCAACACTCTGCTTCAAGAAAATATAACAAAGGAGAATCATCGAATGGAGAAGATCTACGGCCAGTTTGACATTGAAACTATCGAAAAACTTGCAGACATCGTCGGAAGCAAGGAGCTTTCCGAACTCACCCTTACAGACGGAGACAAATCTATAACTATAAAGGGCAAGAGGATACTTCCTCCGCCGCCGGCTGCACCTATGGCAATGCCGTTTGCGGCAGCTCCGGTACAGTCAGGTCCTGTTCCGGCTGATCACGCTCTCTCTGAAAGCGAAGCAGCTATGGCAGGGGAGATCAGCGGAAATATGGTCAAGGCTCCTATAGTAGGAACTTATTATGCCGCTCCTTCACCGGATAAGGCTCCTTTCGTAAAGGTCGGAGATGAGGTCAAGAAGGGCGACGTTATTATGATAATCGAGTCCATGAAGCTCATGAACGAGATCCAGTCTGAATATGACGGAGTTGTTGACAAGATCCTTGTCAGCGACGGCGAGCCCGTTGAGTACGATCAGCCTGTAATGATAATCAGGTAATGAAGTTGTCTGACCTGAAATATATCACGCAGGATAACATCGATGAAGTGCATATCAATGTTACATCTGCGGATATGTTTTCTGAAGTAAGCGATTTCAATACACATATGCTCCGTATGCAGAGGAAAAGAGTCAGCTTCCTCAGAGATTACGGATTCATGCTGCTTCTGAATATAATACTGACACCCGCCGGTTTTCTGGGACTGAATAAGGATAATTCGCTTATCTACAGGTTCGGCGGCGAAAGGGTAACGCCCTGCTTCCTTATGATACTGGCCTTTGCAGCCGTCTTCGGTTACTTCATCATGTACCGGAAAAGCTATGAATGGACGGTCGGGGCACTTATAACAGGTGTTATCCTTATCCCGGTGAATTATATTTTCGTCCTTAATACGGCGGTGAACGGTATTATCCTGCACCTTATGCAGAAGATAGACAGCAGTATAAAAGATGAGGCAGGTTATCCGCATTTTGCCCAGCTCAAGACGTCATATATACGTGACGAGGAGAATGCTGAGGAAGGTGGTATGGATGATGCAGAACTGGCTTACAGCTTTGATAAATTCAGGATAAAGCCGGAGGATGATATGGGAATGCTGGCTGAAAATGATATTGGGGAAATAAAAAAATGAGCTGGAAATACATTACTCCGGAAGTGATACGGTCCGGAAAATTTGTTGCCAAGAATATTGAACAGTATGAAGAGGCAGTGGAGTACAATAAGCAGATGACGCTTAAACAGCCTCTGAAATACAAATGGTATGCTGTGCGTGAGATATATATGCTGCTGAATGTGATAGCATATCTCATGGCTCTGTGTCTTTATCTGAAGCCTATAATCTTCAAGGGCGTGGGCGGTATCAATATCGCTGCTGCTCTTATCGCAGGCGCAGGATATTTTTACCTGCTGTGGAGATATATAATACCGGATGCCGGTGATAATAATACGATGATAAGAGTTTCATCAAGAACCTACGGCGGCAGAACTTCTTTTTCAGGAGATAATTACTCTGAAATAAGAACAGGTGCGAGCCTGGGCACCATAGCTTCGTTCATAATAGGCTTTATCATGGTAGCTGTAAGTGTTGTGATGCTGAAGGATAAGCCCACTATAAACAGTGTTGTATCCTTCGGAGCTATCGTTGCCTGCACGCTGCTGATGATATTCTATGTATTCGTTCCTGACAGATGGAACATCGCTGTTTCAATAGCGGGCGCAGGTGCGCTGTTCCTGGTAAATCCGGTAGTATCCGTATATGCGCTGCTCATCGTTATTGCTGCTGTTTTTTCAGATATACACGGCAGAAGAGCTATGGCCGCAGAGGGATATCCCGATTTCACCCTGCTGGTGATCTCTATGTATGAGCAGGGAAGCAAAACTGTAAGCAATTACGATGACTTTAACAGATATGACGGAATCGACGATGAAATGGAAAGTATATAAAGGAGAATAAAACAATGTCCGACGTACTTATGAATAAAGAACAGATCATGGAGATCATCCCGCATCGTGATCCATTTCTCCTTATCGATGAGATAGTCGATATGGAGGTGGGCGTGAAGGTCCACGCAAGAAAATATATCAAGGAAGAGGATTTCTGGTTCAAGGGACATTTCCCCGGATATCCGGTGACTCCAGGTGTACTCATGGTGGAGATGCTGGCGCAGGCCGGCGCTGTGTGTATGCTCTCAAAGCCTGAATACAAGGGTAAGATCGGCCTTTTTGGCGGCATCGACAAGGCTAAGTTCCGCAGACAGGTGGTCCCGGGCGATGTCCTCGATCTTGAAGTTGAGATCATCCGCCAGAGGGGACCTGTGGGTATAGGAAAAGCTCTCGCCTCAGTAGGCGGAGAGAAAGCCGTTTCATGCGAAATAACCTTTGCAGTTACTGACGGCAAAAAGGAATAATCTATGCACTAATTTCTCTAACCAAAAGGAGAACTAATAAATGTTCAAAAAAGTATTGATTGCCAACAGAGGAGAGATAGCAGTACGTATAATACGTGCCTGCCGTGAGCTGGGTGTTCGTACAGTGGCTGTATATTCGACTGCTGACCAGAAGACTCTCCATGCACAGATCGCAGATGAGGCCGTTTGCATAGGCCCTCCTGCAACAAAAGACAGCTACCTGAATATGAATGCCATAATCCAGGCAGCTATAAATACCGGCGCCGAGGCTATACACCCCGGATTCGGATTTCTTTCTGAAAATGCCGATTTCGCAAGACTCTGCGAAAAAAGCGGCATAGTTTTCATCGGCCCTTCATATGACTCTATAGAGATGCTGGGCAACAAGGCTGCTGCCAAGGAGACTATGGCTGCTGCCGGAGTCCCTGTTATCCCCGGTACAAAGGGCGCTGTAAGGTCTATAAAGGAAGCTGCTGAATTTGCTGAGAAGGCAGGCTATCCTGTACTTGTAAAGGCTTCTGCCGGCGGCGGCGGACGTGGTATAAGAAGAGTTGATACTCCCGATGAGCTTGAGGCTCAGATAATTGCCGCTCAGCAGGAGGCTAAGAACTTCTTCGGAGATGATTCGGTATATATCGAAAAATTCCTCATAGATCCTCATCATGTTGAGATACAGATAATGGCCGACAAGCACGGCAATTACATATACCTCGGCGAACGTGACTGCTCTATGCAGAGAAGGAACCAGAAGGTGCTGGAGGAGTGCCCCAGCCCTATAGTTAGCGAGGATCTCAGAAAGCGTATGGGCCAGGCCGCTGTTACAGCAGCAAAGCAGTGCAGCTATTATAACGCCGGAACTATAGAGTTCCTCGTTGACGATAACAGGGACTTCTACTTCATGGAGATGAATACCCGTATACAGGTAGAGCACCCCATAACAGAAGAGGTAACAGGCTTCGATCTCGTAAAGGCGCAGATAGAAGTTGCTGCCGGACTCCCTCTCAGTGTCAAGCAGGAGGATATAAAGCTCCGTGGTCATGCTATCGAATGCCGTATAAATGCCGAGAACCCGGATTACGATTTCCGTCCGTCTCCCGGCACGATCACTGCTCTGTATATGCCGGGCGGCCCGGGCATAAGAATAGACGGCGCTGTTTATCAGGGCTATACCATCACTCCGTACTACGATTCTATGATAAGCAAGCTCATCGCCCACGGTTCCGACCGTCAGGACGCTATAAACAAGATGACATGGGCGCTGGCTGAATTCATCGTTGAGGGAGTGGATACGAATATCGACTTCCAGCTTGCTCTTATAAGAAATCCTGATTTCAGAGCAGGAAAGTATGATATAGGCTTCCTCGGAAGATATATGGATAAGTATAAAGAAAAGAAATAATAAGATCTTGCAATAATCATTATATAAAGAAATGCGGTGAATACTATTGTTTGAAGATTTTTTTGACGTTGTAAAGAAACGTTTCAACGGCGGTGCTGACGAGGAGTATAAACCACCAATGTTCAAGTGCCCCAGATGCCAGGACCTCAGCTCGCTTTCCCGCTACGAGGAACTCCACAGAGTATGCCCTAAGTGTAATTATCACGGAAGACTTTCTGCTTCCGAGCGTCTGGCAATTACTGTTGACAGGGACAGCTTCAGGGAATTCGATGCTGATATGAAAAGCGGAAATCCTATTGATTTTCCGGAGTATCTCGAAAAACAGGAGCAGCTCCGTGAGACTACAGGGCTGAATGACGCAGTAGTAACAGGAACTGCCACCATCAAAGGCTCACCGGTCGTCATCGGTGTAATGGATTCACGTTATATGATGGGCAGTATGGGAAGCGTTGTGGGTGAGAAGATCACCAAGGCCTTTGAGTATGCTACAGAGAATAATATGGCTGTCATAATGTTCACTGCTTCCGGCGGAGCCCGTATGCAGGAGGGTATCGTATCCCTTATGCAGATGGCGAAGACCTCCGGCGCAGTAAAGCTCCACAGTGATAACGGAGGACTGTATATAACCGTCCTCACTGATCCTACTACAGGCGGCGTTACTGCAAGCTTTGCATCACTTGGCGATATCATTATCGCCGAGCCGAAGGTGCTTATCGGATTTGCAGGAAGAAGAGTTATCGAAGGTACTATCAAGCAGCGTCTGCCGGAGGACTTCCAGCTGGCAGAATTTATGCATGAGAAAGGCTTCGTGGATATGATCGTTGAGCGTAAGAAAATGAGGAGCACCCTCTCTCATCTGCTCAAGCTTCATGGCTACGATAAGAAGGAGGTCTGAGTTATGGACGAGAAAAAAACAGCATGGGAACGCCTGCAGCTTGTTCATACCAAGGGCAGACCTACTGTAAGAGATTATATACCGCTTATATTTACCGATTTCTATGAGCTTCACGGCGACAGACACTACGGTGATGATATGGCTATCCTCGGCGGCATCGGACGCCTTGACGGCCGCCCTGTTACTATAATCGGTCAGGTAAAGGGCAGAGACCTTGATGAAAACAAGGCCTGCAACTTCGCTATGCCTCATCCTGAGGGCTACAGAAAGGCTCTCAGACTTGCAAAGCAGGCTGAAAAGTTCCACAGACCGGTCATATGCTTCATTGACACTCCCGGCGCATTCTGTGGTATCGCAGCCGAGGAAAGAGGTATCGGTGAGGCTATCGCAAAGAATCTTGCTGAGTTCATGACGCTCCGCACTCCTATCATATCTATCGTTCTCGGTGAGGGCGGAAGCGGCGGCGCTCTGGCTCTCGGTGTCTGCGATGATCTGGCTATCCTGGAGAACGCCCAGTATTCTGTTCTTTCGCCAAGAGGTTTCGCAAGTATACTCTGGAAGGACGCTTCCCGTGAGCAGGAAGCAAGCGAAATAATGCATATCACAGCAGAGGATATGGTCAGCCTCGGGGTGGCTGAAGAAGTCATCGAAGAGCCCCGTGGAGGCGCACATAACGATTTAGACAAAATTTCAGAGAATATTAAGGAATATTTGTCACAGAAAATTCCGGAAAAATGCGAAAAAGATATTGACGTTTTGCTTAAAGAACGTTATACTAAGTTTAGAAAGATCGGAGAGTTCCTTGACTGATACCGGTCTTGAGTTCAAAGGAGGAATTAAATATGATTTTTGAAAAGCTGAAGGATATTGTTGCTGAACAGCTCGGAGTTGACGCAGAGGAAGTAACAGCAGAAGCAAACATTCAGGACGATCTTGGCGCTGATTCACTCGATGTTGTTGATCTTATCACAACTATCGAAGATGAGTTCGACCTTTCTATCCCGGATGAGGCTGTTGAGGAGATCAAGACAGTCGGCGATATCGTTAACTATATCGAGAAGAATACAGAGGAATCTGAAGACTGATTTAAAGCCGGCCAGAAGGCCGGCTTTTATTTGTGTAAAGCATGAAAATAAGAGGGCTGTATATTACAGCCCTCTTTGTGTTTATTCAACTGAGATCGGAGCATCCAGCTTTGCAAAATAGGTCTCTGCGTAGACTCTGTATTCCTGGCGGAAGGTCTCGTCGTTCTCCTTTACATCGTGGAGATAAGCGTGGATGTTGGTCTTTTCGTCGGTCTCTATCAGGCATCCTGCGATATTTGAGCAGTGATCCGAGATACGTTCCAGATTGGTAAGGATATCCTGGAATATATATCCCAGCTCAACTGTACACTCGTCATTCTGTAACCTGCGGATGTGGCGGTTCTTGAGCTCTGTACTGAGATTGTCCACAACTTCCTCAAGAGGCTCGACCTTATGAGCCTTCGGAAGATCATCCTCCTTATAGGCAGTGAACGCAGTATTGATATTTTCTGATATAGCCTCATTTATTACAGATATTTCGTTGAGACATTCTGCTGAGAATTTAATGCCCTTTTCATGCATTTCCTGAGCGGACTCGATGAGGTTCACGGCGTGGTCTGATATACGCTCGAAATTGCCGACACAGTGCATCATCTTTGATACACGGCGGCTGTCCTTGCCGGTAACACTGCTCTTGGAGATCCGGACGAGGTAGCTGTTGATCTTATCCTCGAAGTTGTCGATGATATCCTCGTTTTCTATTACGAGATTTGCAGTTTCCTCATCATAATTGGTAAGTGAACCGAGAGCCATGATAATTGTCTGCTCGGTGAGCTCAGCCATTACTTCTGTAGCTCTGCGGCAGGCTTCTACGGCAACACCGGGAGTTTTGAGGAAGCGGTCGTCAAGACCGATAACATTGCTCTTGCCGGCCTCCTTGGCAGGCTCGCCGCCCTTGCCGTCACGCACAAGGATCCTGGAGAGAGCAACAAGCTGCTTTGTGAATGGCAGAAACATTACTGTTGTTGCTACATTGAATATAGTATGCATTACTGCGATGCCCAGATAGCCGACAGTCTGCTTCAGTATGCTCAGACCTACAACGTTCTGGAGTATCACTATAATAGGAAGAAGCACCAGTGTTCCGATGATCTTTATGAGGATGTGTGTCCATGCAACACGCTTAGCATCCTTGTTTACTCCGAATGTGGAGAGGAGAGCTGTTACGCAGGTACCGATGTTGCAGCCCATGATTATCGGGAGAGCCATTCCGTAGGTAAGGGCTCCGGATTTTGAGAATGCCATGAGGATACCGATAGCACCGGCAGAGCTCTGGATTATTCCGGTGAAGCCTGCACCTACAAGTACACCGAGAATAGGATTCTCAAAGGCTGTGAGAGTTTTTCTGAACTCCGGTGAGTTCGCAAGGGGATCAACAGATTCCGACATGAGTGTCATACCTGTCATGAGGACTGCGAATCCTACAAGGATACGGCCGATATCCTTCTTCTTGTTCTTCTTTGCGAACATTATGAGTATTACTCCGAAGAGAGCTACCAGAGGAGAGAAGGATTCCGGCTTGAGCATTTTCAGTGCGAAGTCCAATACGCCGCCACTGTCACTGCCGTTGATATCGCCGAGACAGAGTATCCATGCGGTAAAGGTAGTGCCGATGTTTGAGCCGAAGCAGACTGCTATGGTCTGTTCAAGTGTCATAAGGCCGGAGTTTACAAATCCAACCAGCATGACTGTCATTGCCGAGGAGGACTGTATCGCAACAGTAACTCCCATACCGAGCATTATAGCTTTTAGTTTGTTTGATGTCATTTTCTGAAGAGCTTTTTCCAGCTTTCCGCCGGTGAGCTTTTCAAGACCTGTGGACATTACGTTCATTCCGTAGAGGAAGAATGCAAGTCCTCCGAGCATTGTGAAGATGTTAAAGATGGAAAATTCTGTGTCCATATGTTTTCTCCTGATTCTTTGGCGTTCCGATCTTTCCGGACGCCTTATTTTTTGTGATCCAATTCTTTCTATACGCTTTTATTATAATAGTATCTTCCGAAAAGGTCAAGAGACTTTCAGTTTATTTAACCTGAATTTAACATTAGCCCTTTCAGTGATCGGAAAGCAGGGCGGATAATTCTCTGCTATTCATCCTCGATCCTGTGTTTTGGAGCCGCATATTTGCGGCATTACTGCTCACCTTTAAGTAAAAGCGGCTTCTTTGTCAGAAAAATGTCTTGCATTACATCTTGTTATGTGGTATAATATAATTTGTAGAATTTTTCATCGACAAGGAATATTGTAATATGAAAAAAATTATTGTAATTACCGGCCACTATGGCAGCGGAAAAACAAACCTCGCTGTGAATCTGGCCATAAATGCCGCTGCGGAGGGACGTTCTGTCGCCGTAGTGGATCTGGATATCGTTAATCCCTATTTCCGGACCACCGATTTCAGGGAGCTCTTTGCTGAAAAAGGCATAAAGCTCATTGCTCCGGATTTTGCAAATACAAATCTCGATATACCATCTATACAGTTCGATGTGGAGCAGCTCGCCGCAAGTGAGGACTGCCATATCATCGATGTAGGCGGAGACGATGCCGGTGCTGTGGCACTGGGAAGATATGCGGAATCACTGGAGAAATACGGCAATCAGCTTGAAATGCTCTACGTTATCAACCAGCGCCGCTACCTTACACATACTCCGGATGAGGTCATAACCCTTATGTATGAGATCGAGGCCGCTTCACATATGAAGCATACCGCTATCGTAAACAATACGAATCTGGGTGATGAGACTACCGCCGAGATCATCGAGGAGTCCCGAAGCTTTGCCGAGGAGACCTCAAAGAGGACCGGTCTCCCTGTGAAATATACAGTTTATCCCGGCGGATGTGCCGAGCTTACAGACAAGCCCGATGCTCTCGCAGCCGAGGTATTCGTCAAGAAGCCCTGGGAGAAGTGATCCCGGGAGATACCCAGCGCAATGCGTGATACGTAATGTGTGACCGTGGGGTTGACTATGATCCTGCATTATGTATTATGAATTCATATATCAATTATGTTGAAAGGAGCGAAAAGTGTATGGCAAAGATGACAGTCATTACAGAGCGCTGTAAGGGCTGCGGACTCTGCACCGCTGCCTGTCCCAAGCAGATCGTTGCTCTCCAGAAGGAGAAGCGTAACAAAAAGGGATATTTCTACGCTGAATGTACAGACCAGTCCGCTTGTATAGGATGTGCAATGTGCGCTATGATGTGCCCGGACTGCGCTATTACCGTTGAAAAATAATTATCGTTACTTGAAAGGAGCTGTTTAGCTTTGGAAAGAAATCTTATGAAGGGTAACGAAGCTCTGGCAGAGGCTGCTATCAGAGCAGGCTGTAAGTGCTTCTTCGGCTACCCCATCACTCCACAGACAGAGCTTGCCGCTTATATGGCAAAGCGTATGAATAAGGCAGGCGGTGTATTCCTTCAGGCTGAGTCTGAGATCGCTGCTATAAATATGGTACTCGGCGCTGCTTCCACAGGCGTCAGAGCTATGACATCTTCATCCTCTCCCGGAGTTTCCCTGAAGAGCGAAGGCGTTTCATATATCGCCGGTTCAGACCTCCCCGCTGTTATCATCAACGTTGAAAGAGGCGGCCCCGGTCTCGGCGGCATCCAGCCTTCACAGGCTGACTACTGGCAGGCTACCAAGGCTCTCGGCCACGGTGACTTCCAGCTCCTCGTATATGCTCCTGCTTCTGTACAGGAAATGGTGGACTATGTTGTAAAGGCATTTGACCGTGCTGACAAGTACCGTATGCCTGCAATGATCCTCGCTGACGGTCTTCTCGGTCAGATGATGGAGCCTGTTACATTCCCTGAGATCAACCCTGACGCTTACGATAAGAGCGGCTGGGCTGCAAACGGCCATAAGAATGCAAGAGAGCACCACATAATCAACTCACTTTACCTCCAGCCTGATGCTCTTGAAAAGTCTATCGTAGACCGCTTCAAGAAGTACGATATCATCAAGGAGACTGAGACTGAGGCTGAGCTCTACCTCACAGAGGACTGCGATGTTCTGGTATGTGCTTTCGGCGCTACAGCAAGAGTTGTAAAGTCTGCTGTAAACGACGCAAGAGCTCAGGGCATAAAGGCTGGTCTCTTCCGTCCTAAGACACTCTGGCCTTTCCCTGTAAAGGAGATCAACGAGGCTGCTAAGAACGCTAAGGCTCTCCTCAGCGTTGAGATGTCAATGGGTCAGATGATAGACGATATCAAGCTCGCTATCAACTGCTCAAAGCCCGTTCGCTTCTTCGGAAGAACAGGCGGCGTTATCCCCACACCTGCTGAGGTGCTGGATGAGATAAAGAAGATCGGAGGTAACCTGTAATGGCTGTTGTTTTTGAAAGACCAAAGTCCCTGGTGGACATCCCTACACATTACTGCCCCGGATGTACTCACGGTATAGTTCATAGAATACTCTGTGAGGTGATCGACGAAATGGGCATCGAGGGCGATACTATCGGTGTATGTCCTGTTGGATGTTCCGTTATGGCTTACGATTACTTCAACTGCGATATGATCGAGGCTGCTCACGGACGTGCTCCGGCTGTTGCTACAGGCGTTAAGCGTACAAATCCTGATAAGTTCGTATTTACTTACCAGGGCGACGGCGACCTTGCTGCTATCGGTACTGCTGAGACTGTTCACGTTGCTACAAGAGGCGAGAATATCGTTGTTATCTTTATAAATAATACTATCTATGGTATGACAGGCGGCCAGATGGCTCCTACTACTCTGCCTAACCAGGTAACTCAGACCACTCCTTTCGGACGTGATCCTAAGCTTGCAGGCTTCCCTGTAAGAGTATGCGAGATGCTCTCCACACTCACAGGTACAGCTTTCGCTCGGCGTGTTGCCGTTGACAGCGTTCCTCATATCCGTGATGCAAAGAAGGCTATAAGAAAGGCTTTCGAGAACCAGAAGGCTGGCAGAGGCTTCTCTATCGTTGAGGTGCTCTCTACTTGTCCTACAAACTGGGGACTTGCTCCTCTTGACGCTATCAAGAGACTTCAGGACGAAATGATCCCTTACTATCCTCTCGGCGTATACAAGGATGTTACTGAGAGCGTTTTCGATAATGTTCAGGGAGGTAATGAGTAATGACTACTGAGATTCTTCTTGCCGGTTTCGGCGGACAGGGTATCCTCTTTGCCGGAAAGATCCTCGCTTACTGCGGACTTATGGACAACAAGGAGCTTTCATGGCTCCCTTCATACGGCCCTGAGATGCGTGGCGGTACCTGCAACTGCTCCGTTACTATTTCTGACGATCCGATAGGATCACCACTGGTACTTACTCCACACCTTCTTATCGCTATGAACCAGCCTTCATTCGATAAGTTCGTAAAGTGTGTACGTCCCGGCGGAAAGGTGTTCTTCGACAGCACTATGATCGAGCCTGAGTGCGACAGAACTGATATCGAGCTCTTCGGTATCCCTTCACAGCAGATGGCTGACGATAACAACCTCAAGGGCGGTTCCAATATCATCCTCCTCGGAAAGCTCCTCAAGGAGACAGGCATCTGCTCTCTTGAGACTATGCAGAAGGCTATCGAGAAGGTCGTTCCTCCTAAGAAGGCTGCACTTATCCCTAATAACTTCAAGGCTATCGAGCTCGGTATGAATGCTTGATTTAAAAAGCCCTTCCATTCCGGAAGGGCTTTGTTTTGTCAAGACGCCGTAATTGATCATATAAGCACGGACTTACGATTTCCACCGCAAGTATTTGACGGTATAATGGTTGATTGACATATCACAGAAACAGTGATATAATAAACATATCATTTTTATATTAACATAAACAGGGTATGGGAGGATCATTTATGAAAAAAATTATTGCAGCACTGGCCGCTTTTGCTTCGGCTTGTACACTTATGACAGGCTGCGGAAAGGATGACAGCAGCTCATCCAAGGGCGCATCATCCAATCCGGACAGCTATGAGGACGCCCTCAGGGATATGTTTGAGGCATCAAATGATGAAGATCTTGAAAAAGTGGCAAAGTATATGTATCCGGATGAACTCTATGATTTTATGATAGAGCTGGGCTACGGAGAGGATTTTATCGAGCAGACCTCCGGTGACACAAAGAAGAAGGAGATCACCGAAATAATCGAAGAGGAAGAATTAGAAGAAGATGCTATAAAAGAATTTGAAACTATGCTCACAACCATGGATGATGTGATGAATGTATACAGAGAACATGGCCTCAGCAAAGAAAAGACCATGGATGATCTTGATGAGAAAGAAAAGGCTGAGATCCTAGAAAAAATTGGAGAGCTTCAGGACGGTGATGCCGATCATTCAAATTATAACGTGACAAAAGCCTATGATGTTACCGTAAAATATACTCAGGATGGCGAAGATGACGAGGACTGCTTCTATGCATTCTATGTTGAGGACGAAGGCTGGCTGTTCCAGCAGTCTATGAGAACATATGTCAAGAAATCCAAGAAGCAATCAGCTAATGCCACTGCAAGCAGTCTTTCCAAAGCGATAAATTCTGCGCTGATCGATTTTGATATGAATGATATAGATATTTACGGAACTTATATCATCAGCTCAGATAGCTCCAAAAACAAGGATGTTCCGTCAGATATTGATATCGATAAGCTTGATTCACAGATTAAAAAGTATTTTGAAGATATCGATGAAACAGACTATTTCTGCGTAGTATCCGATGGCAGTGCAGGCTATGTTGCCGTGGATTACAAGAGCAATATCGGTACTTATCCTGCCAATTCCATACTTGAGAAGAGCGGTGACGGAGAGCCTGATCTCTATGTCGACAGCAGAATAATGAAAACGGAAGAGGAAAATTATTCACTGGATGAGCTGTATGATGTTATCGTTGATTATATGAAATAAAATTAAGGGAGACGCAAGTCTCCCTTTTTTTGATATTCCTGTATCAGTACGGCAGACGGAACTGACCGACCTTCCAGGTGCCGTCGCTTTCGATGATAACTGAAAACTCTTCGGACTTGGTAACGGGGTTATCCGGTTCAAAGTCAGAGCCGGTATAATTATTTTCAACGGTGAAGGTGATCTCATCGTCGTTTTTTGACTTTATACCTGTTATCCTTGAGTCAGTGTAGTAAAGGTCACGGCCTCTTGCAGCCTCCATAGCGTAGACACTGCCGTTCTCCTCGACATAGATATCAGAGAGCTGGTCGGGATATCTGCTGCTGAACACCTTGTTGTAGTCTGCACGCAGGTCATCCATCGACTTGATGCTGTCATTTTTTATGCGATGGTACTGCCAGCCGAATTCGTTCTCCACATAGTCTGCCGGATCAAGCTCATATGGGCAGCCAACTGTATACTTCCACTCGGTACGGCAGGCGGACTCGAAAAGCGTCTGTGCGGCGGATATAAGTACAGTATCATCCTGTGCAGCGGAGTCTTCGCTGAAAACTACAGCACCGTCCTCATTAAGCTTGAATACTCCTCCGCCAAGAGGATCCGGCTGCACCGGCTTTTCCGGGTTTGCGGCAGTGGTAGTGGTAGTCTTTACGGAGACTGAGGTCGTAGTCTGTACGGCAGAAGTTGTTACAAATAGTGGATCCGGCTCACCTGTAATGGCTTCTGTTGTTATCTCGGCCGATGCGGAGGTAACCTCTCCGGTATCTTTGTCAGAGGCTTTTGATGTTTTCTTTCCACAGCCTGCTGAAAGGCAGAGCAATACTGCGGTTGAAGCGGCTAATATCTTTTTCATATCATTTCTCCTGTTCTGGAATATCAAGTACAAAGTCTATAATACCGTCACTGACGTTTACTGCGGCGCATACGATACGGACGGTCTGGCCAAGTGAGTAGGTCACGCCGGTGTGCGTTTCTGTAAGAGAGACTGGCTCGGAGTATTCGTATTCTCCCTCGGGAAGAGTACGGATGTGTATAAGTCCCTCAACAGTGTTCGGAAGCTCGGCATAGAAGCCAAACTCGGTGACGCTAGATATTCTTGCTTCAAAGCTCTCACCGATGTGGGCTTTCATGTACTCGGCTTTATAGCAGTCCTCACACTCACGCTCGATAGTGACAGCTTTTATCTCTGCTGCCGATGAACGTTCGGCGGAGTTCACTGCAAATCCGGCGTATCTCTTTGCAAGCCACTGTGTATCATAGCCTGCCAGTATATCAGTGATTATGCGGTGTATTGCAAGATCGGGGTAACGGCGTATAGGGGAGGTGAAGTGTGCATAGTCCTCCAGCACCAGTCCGAAATGTCCCAGCGGCTCGGGAGAATATTTTGCCTTTGCCATTGATCTTAGCACCATGAGGTTGATGGCTTCATATTTTTCAGTACCTCTTGCGCTTTCCAGTATCTTTGAGGCATGGTAGGGCTTGAATTCGGTGAAGTGCGGACATTCAAGACCGAATTTCGGCAGCAGCTCATGAAGTGCTTCCACCTTCGCCTCGGGAGGCGCTTCGTGGATACGGTACACGAATGGCACTTTCTTGTCTCTTGCAAATTTTGCTGCGGCTTCATTTGCAGTCAGCATGAACTCTTCGATGATACGCTCGGATTTTCCACGCTCTCTCGGAACGACATCGCAGCAAACTCCGTTTTCATCAATGATGAGCTTGCTCTCTGTAGTGTCAAGGTCGGGGGCGTTTCTGTGTTTGCGCTTTGCGATAAGGACATCTGCCAGCTCATCCATAACGGTTATCTTGTCAGTGACCTGAGCGTATTTCTCCTTTATTTCAGGGGAGGCGCTGCCGCTGAGGATGGAGTTTATCTCGCTGTAAACGCCCTTCACTCTTGAACGTATAACGCTCTTGCAGAATCGGTACGAAATGATACCGCCCTCGCTGTCAAGCTCCATGAATGCGGAAAGTGTGAGCCTGTCCTCATCGGGGTTCAGTGAGCAGATGCCGTTGGAGAGCTCCTTGGGCAGCATGGGTATCACCTTGTCGGCGTAGTATATGCTGGTGCCACGCTTCATTGCCTCTTTGTCGAGAGCGCTGTTGCCCTTGACATAGTGGGAGACATCAGCGATGTGTACTCCTAAGAGCCAGCCCTTTCCGGTCTTTTCAACGGATACTGCATCGTCGAGATCCTTGGACTCAGCTCCGTCAATGGTGAATATATCCATATCTCTCAGGTCTTCACGGTTGTTGAAGCAATACTCCTGAACACCGCCCTCTTCGATCTTTCTTGCCTCACGGAGAACTTCCTCCGGGAACTCTGTTTCTGCGCCGTGTATCGCAAGGATAGAAGCTGCACAGGCAGAGGCCTGTTCGGAGCTTCCGAAAACGGAGACTATCTTCACTTTATGCTCGGCATGGCGGCGGCCACGGTATACTATCTCCGCAAGCGCCTTGTCGCCGTCATTGAATTTTATGCTCTCACCTGTAACTATGGTGATATGATTCTTTGAAGCAGTATCCGGAACAAGGTACGGCGTTCCGTCGACTGACTCTATCCGGCCGGTAAGCTGTGAGCTTCCGAGCTCGATTATGTCCAGCACCTCTCCCTCAGGTTCGCCTGAACGGGAGGGGATATCTCCTACCAGCACCCTGTCGCCGGGCATTGCTCCCAGCATACATTTTCCGGGCACGAAGTATTCTGTTCCGCTGTCTGTCATTACAAAGCCGAAGGTGCGGCTGAGTCTTGATACTGTACCGGGCTGTATATTAAGACGTGAGCACAGACCTACCTTCATAGCCTTCTTCATCATGATCACGCCTTCTGTGCGGAGCTGATCGAAGGCTGTGATGAAATTTTCACGGCCCTGTTTTTTTGTCCTGCACTTTGATTCAAGCTCGCTCAGCGGCATGAGCTTTTTATCGTAAGTGTTCAAGAATGTTACAATCTTCTTTTTATAGCTTTCGGCGGTAATGCCGCCGGATTTTTTGGTTACGGCTTTCTTTTTTGCCATACTTCCTCCTTCGGGTATAAAAAAGCCCCATGACTTAGTCACAGGGCAGCTTTCTTACTTGGTAACGATAGGGATTATGTTTATCGCAAGGACTATAATGAACATCAGGATGCCAAGTGTTCTTGTGATCTTGTTGAGGATGGCTTCCTTTGTTCTGCCTTCGTTTTTTCCGTAGAATGAATCAGTGCTTGCACCGGTAAGTGCTGCTGACATACTATCCTGTGATTTCTGCTCCTGTGAAAGGCAAAGGATTATTACCAATACTGATACGATAAGGAGAACGATGCCTCCTACTATCTCTAAAGTGCTCATTGTTTTACTACCTCCGTATTATTCTCTGCGGCGAATTGCCTATTTATTTTCATTAACTATAGTATTATAACATAGTTTTTCCGACATTTCAAGTGTTTTGTAGAAAAAAGACAAGGAAAATTTTTCGTGTTAATTGTGGAAAACTTACAATCACCGGCACAGAAACAGCCGTTTCTATTGCCAATAACGGTTTAACATGATATAATTTATCCTGGTGATGATATGCTGATGATATCGATAATGGATATGGAGCGGAAATTACAGCACTCCCATGCTCATGCTATGCTGAGAGAGTGCCTGCGCCCATATGGTATAGATTATAATGAGGATACGCCTTTATCCCGGGGAAAAATGGGGAAGCCAAGCCTTGCGGACAGGCCGGATATACACTTCAACCTGTCCCATGCAAACGGTGTGACTGCCTGTATAGTCTCTGACAGAGAGTGCGGGATAGACTGCGAGGGGGTAAGGCCTTTCAGGCAGAACGTGATAAGGAAAGTGCTTTCGGACAGGGAAAAGCTTGTGTTTGAGGCTGCTCCGCCGGAGGAGAAGGATCTTCTTTTCTTCCGCTTCTGGACTCTTAAGGAAGCCTATGTCAAGGCTATAGGCACAGGTATCTCATTTCCTATGAATGAGGCGGAATTCTCGTTTGTGGACGGAGAGATAACCTGCTCGCAGCCGGGCTGCTCCTTCCGGCAGTACATCCTTGACGGCGGAAGATTTGTGGTGTCAGTATGCCAGCTTGACTAATAAGGATTATTGTGATATAATTTCTTTAACTTTTATGACTGATATAACAGTGGAGGAAAAGAATGAATAATATGAAAAGATTTGCAGCTGTTCTTGCAGTGGTACTGGGCATCTGTCCGCTCAGCTCCTGCGGCGGTTCAGGCAGCAGCAAAAAATCTGACAGCAGCAGTAAGATAGCCGAGGAAGAAGAGGTGCAGCCCATAACCTCAAAGGATAAGAGCATTGCCATTGAGAATGACGATTCTGAGGATGAGGATGAAGCTTCCGCTGAAAAAGAGACTGAGGCTCCTGAAAAGGATAATAGCGAAGCAGGAAGCACAGAGGACGGCGAGCTGACACTGGGCGAGATCTCCGGTAATGTTTATACCAGCCGGTTCAACGGACTGAAAATAACTGCGCCGGAAGGATACGAGATAATCAACAGCGATGAGCTGGATGAATTTATGAACATGGGAGCTAAGGATATGAATCTGGAAAGTTCTATTGATGCTGCAAGCCTTGTTACTGTGAGTGACGTTGACGTTGTAAATACGACTACCGGAGCTAATATATCGATAATATATGAAGACCTTTCAAAAACTGTAGCCGATCCGGAGAGTTACAGCGCTGAGGATTACTTTGAACAGTCAAAGAAAGCTGCCGCAGCTATGGGGTTGGATATGGATATGGGCGAGGTGAGCAAGACTCAGATCGCCGGACAGGAGTACTATACCCGCAGCTTTACCTATAATGTGAATGATGATACGGTAGGTATGCAGACCATTATTCGCAAGATAGGCCACTATATGATGGTAATTACTTACTCGACTCCGATAAATGATACTGAGAGTTCCTTTGATGAATTTAAGGACTTTTTCTCAACTCTTGACTGACCTTAAGGAGGATCACTATGAAAAAAATAGCATTGATGACAGCACTTTTTCTCGCATTCAGCTCTCTTGCTGCCTGCGGAGATACAGACGGCGATGACAGCAGCTCAAAGAAGAGCAAAAAGAGCTCATCTGATACAACTCAGGGCTACGAGCTGAACGATGATGAGGATGAGACAGAAGAAGCTACTGAGGAGGCTACAGAGGAAGCTACTGATGAGCCCACAACTGAGGAAATGACTGATGAGCCAACTACAGCGGCTCCTGACGGCGGCGAGGATATCTCCTTCGTCAGAGGAAAGGTCGAAGGTACATCATATATCTCGGAATATGGAAATTTCCGATTCGATGCAGATGACAACTGGACGTTTGCCACTGATGAGGAGATACTCCAGATGATGGGCCTCGCAAGTAATTATTCGGAGACAAAGGAGGAACTGGAAAAGCTTATCGCAAACCAGACCGTTATCTATGACTCCCACGCTTTGCAGAAGGATGGTCAGAAGAATATCATCTTCATGTTCGAGAACGTCAGAAAAGAGGGCGCTGATCCGGATACTCTTACAGCAGAGAGCTTCCTCGAGATCCTTAAGCTCAACCTTAATTCTTCCCAGAACAGCGAATACAGCGGATTTACTGATATAAAAAGTTTCAATGTAGGCAGCGATGAGTATAAGTATTTCACAGTAAATACCCAAACTGCACTTAACAATAACATAAGTCAGACCTATGCCTGCAAGAGAGTGGATGATTATTACTTCGGTATTATCTATACATCCACTACAGATGATTTCGCTGAGTTCACCAGCAATTTCAGGACGGCGAAATAAATGAGCCGACACTTCCTCCGTGGCATGAGTCACGGTATCCCTATTGCACTCGGTTACCTTTCAGTATCTTTCGGCTTCGGTATAATGGCTGTAAGAGCAGGACTGACTCCTCTTGCGGCAACTATAATATCTGCCTCTAACCTTACATCGGCCGGACAGGCGGCAGGAGTTGATATAATCGCAGCTTCCGGTGCGCTTATTGAGATGATACTTGTCCAGCTGACTATCAATGTCAGATATTCCCTTATGGCTTTGTCCCTTTCTCAGAAGCTGGACAAGAGCTTTACTGCTCCTCACAGATTCGCTGCTTCATACGGCATAACCGATGAGATATTTGCGGTTTGCTCCGCTCAGGCTGAGCCAATCACGCCATATTATATGTACGGTATGATCCTGGTGGCCTTTGTTGGCTGGGTAAGCGGGACCGCCCTCGGTGCAGCTGCCGGTCAGCTGCTTCCGGCTGCTGTCAGCAGTGCGTTGGGTATTGTGCTCTACGGTATGTTCCTGGCAATAATAATCCCGCCTTCAAGAAAACAGAAAAGCGTGCTGATAGTAGTGCTTGCGGCAGCGGCTGTAAGTATACTTTTCAGATACGTGATAACAGCTGTAAGCGGTGGATTTGCAGTTATTATCAGCGCCGTCATCGCCTCAGTCATAGGCGCACTGCTTTTTTCCTGTAAAGGATGAAGAGGAGGCGGAGACATGAGCGTTGCAGTATATATAATAGTAATGGCTCTTGTGACGTATCTCATAAGAATGATACCGTTTGCCTTTTTCAGAAAAAAGATAAAGTCCCGGTTCTTCCGCAGCTTCCTCTACTATATACCGTATGCTGTTCTCAGCGCAATGACTATCCCGGCGATATTCTATAGCACAGGAAGTCTCGTTACGGCAGTTGCAGGTACGGTGGCGGCAGTTATTCTGGCGTATTTCGGACTGCCGCTTATAGTGGTGGCACTGGCGGCGGCGGCAGCAGCTTTTGCAGCAGGTTTTTTCATTTGAATATCACTCAGTCGGACGGTCATTGCCGTCCTTTTTGTTTGCTGTGTACAAAAAATAATAATATTTTTGTCTATCTCTCCGAATCTTAGGAGAGATTTTTTTGTTATACAACGGTTGTCCGTTGTTTTGGCCGCTTATACACACCCCTTATGAACGGAGGTCGGTTCCGTTCGATACTGAAAGGAGGTCTTGACATTTGCAGGATAAAAACCAACTTGCTGCTATGAGAAATGCATTCTGCTGCTATTATGCAGTGCTGGGAAATGCAGCTGAGGCTGCCGTAAAAGCCGGATTTGACAGAAAGAACGCTCTTGCCGAAGCTGTGGAATGTCTCAGTTCTGCTGCCTGCCGGAAAAAGATCGCTAAGCTGAGAAGTGTGCTCAGCGATACGGATAATGTGACGGCAGGCCTTGAACGCCTTGCTTTCGGAAGCTGCTCTGACGCTGTATACCTGGTTTTCGCAGACGAGCTCCCTCCGCCGGAGATCATAAGCGGCCTTGATCTCTTTAATGTCTCCGAGATCAAAAGAGTGAAGGGCGGCGGCGTGGAGGTCAAGCTCTTTGACAGGCTCAAGGCTCTTGAAAAGCTGTTTGAGCTGGAGAACGCTTTTGCTGACAGGGACAAGGCTGCTGACCTTATATCTGCACTTGCTCCGCAGCCGGAGGAGGGGGATCTGTCTGAGGATTAAAAAGCTTTCCAAAAAACAGCGCCTTACTATGAACTGGTGGAACGATCCGGCGTACCGCAGCTATGACGCTATCATATGCGACGGCGCAGTGCGAAGCGGCAAGACTCTCTCAATGTCGCTGGGGTTTGTGTTCTGGGCTTCACTCTCGTTCAGCGGCTCTGCCTTTGCTTTGTGCGGCAAGACCATAACCTCTCTGCGAAGGAACGTTATCACTCCGCTGCTGCCTTTCCTTAAAGGTTACGGCTTCATATGCAGCGAAAAGGTCAGCCGGAATTATGTGGATATCACATTTCTCGGCAGAACTAACCGCTTTTACCTGTTCGGCGGCAAGGACGAAGGCTCCGCTGCTCTGATACAGGGCATGACGCTTTCCGGTGTATTCTTCGATGAGGCTGCGCTTATGCCACGCTCTTTCGTGGAGCAGGCTCTGGCGAGATGCTCGGTCAGCGGCTCGAAAATGTGGTTCAACTGCAATCCGGATAACCCTTCTCATTGGTTCTACAGCGAGTGGATAAAAAAGGCCGGCGAGAAAAACGCCTTTGTGCTCCATTTCACTATGGATGACAATCCTTCACTTTCAAGGACTATGAAGGAGAGGTATAAAAGGCTGTATTCCGGTACTTTCTATGACAGGTTCGTCCTGGGCAAATGGACCGCCTCCGAGGGAGCGGTGTATCCCATGTTCAGTGAAAAGGAGCACATTTACAGCGGAGATGTGGAGTGTGAGCGATTTGTTATCTCCTGTGATTACGGCACGGTCAATCCTTCCTCCTTCGGTCTGTGGGGACTCAGCAGCGGCGTCTGGTACCGCATAAAGGAGTATTACTACTCCTCAAAAACAGAGGGAGTCTCACGCACCGACGAGGAGCATTATGCCGCTCTGGAGGAGCTGGCAGGCGGAAGAAATATCGATCATATAATCGTTGATCCTTCTGCTGCAAGCTTCATCGAGTGTATCCGCAGACACGGCAGATTCAGAGTGGTAAAGGCTGACAATGACGTTATAACAGGGATAAGACAGGTCAGCACTGCGCTCCGGCAGAACAGGCTCCGGTTCAACAGCTCATGCAGGGATATCATCCGTGAGTTTCAGCTTTACCGCTGGAGCGAGAAGTCCGGCGCTGACGCTCCTGTAAAGGAGAACGATCACGCAATGGACGATATGCGATATTTTGTCACCGATACCTTCGGCCGCAGATGCGGCGGCGATATGTTTGCTATATCCGTGGCAAGAAAAGGGAGGAATGAAGGATGACCGGCAAATAAGCCTACCTTGTTCAGATCAAATATAAGGAGGTATTATGAGATTATTCAAAAAGAAAAAGATACCCGGGCCTGTCGGAGTAAGCGCTTCAGGACGAAGCTCTGGCCTTGACAGTATGCTTCCGGTATCGCTGGAGCCCTTTGAGAAGGAGCTCTATGACCGGCTCAGATATGCTGTGCCTATCATCGATGCAGCTATCATGAAGATAATTCGCCTTACAGGCGGCTTCAAGGTCATCTGCTCCGATCAGGAACATCAGCAGGCTCTTGACGACTTCCTCGAGAATGTGCCTGTGGGGCTGACAGGCAGATCCGTAAGCTGCTTTGCAGACAATTTCCTCGACAGCCTTATAACCTACGGCAGTGCTGTGGGAGAGATAGCTGCGGACAGCTCCGAGGGCCGGATATCCGGGCTCTGGAACGGGGATGTGTCACGGCTGAGGATCGCTGCCGGCGCATCTCCTTTCACAAGAAAGTATATGCTCAGGCAGAATGACGGCTCGGAAAAGGCTGCTCCCTATCCGGAGCGTATACTCTACGCTTCTCTTACCGGAGGACATTCCGTGCTCCGTGGACTTCCTGCCCTGAGCAGTATCCTTATGAGGATATACGAGTGCATAGGGCAGAATTATGACCGTGCAGGAAATGTAAGGTATGCTGTTACCTATAAGCCGCCGGCAGGCTCGGGGGATGTTATGTATTCCCGTGAGCGTGCTCAGCTAATAGCGGAGCAGTGGGCAGACGGCATGAACTCTGCACGCTGCGGTCAGGTCAAGGACTTTGTGGCGGTAGGCGATGTGGACATAAAGGTCATCGGCGCAGACAATCAGCTTTTTGACACCAATGTGCCGGTGCGGCAGCTCCTTGAACAGATAGTTGCAAAGCTTTCGATACCGCCGTTCCTTCTGGGACTGAGCTGGAGCAGTA
>ERZ795051.1263-NODE-1263-length-33304-cov-5.540828_pt1 | contig 33304 bp, 33 predicted proteins | sample MGYA00375135_ERZ795051 | MGnify/ENA primary metagenome ERZ795051 (study PRJEB30180, sample SAMN05720222) | activated sludge metagenome | isolation source: Anaerobic digester | place: Japan | collected 2015-05-26 ... | reverse complement strand
CTCCGTCAAGCTGTCTGTAGGGCAGCATATTGTACAGGCACAGCATAAGGCTTATCTCAGCCGTCCCTTCATATGTTCCGGCGATCCTAAGCAGCCACCACAACAACAGATTCGCCGCCGGTCCGGATAAAAGCACTGCCGCCCCGTATCTCAGAGGAGCTGCGGCATTTTTTTCAGGCTCCATGACTATTCCTGTTCCACGGAAGTCAACGGCGAGGAGTCTTTGCCCGAATGCCGCCGCTGTCAGGATATGTGCAGTTTCATGTACTGCCGCTGCTGCATAGAAACCGGCAGCTCTCCCCCTTGCCTCCGTAAGGAACAGCAATGAGTTGAACAGCAGGAACGAAAAATATATCCGGAACTCCGTACCTTTATATCTGAAGCTTATCAATAAGTCCTGCCAGCATATCTATCGGATCAGGTATAACAGACTCGCCCTCCGACAATTCACGGAAACGTTCAAGGAGCCTTCCTGCAAGCTCCGGATATTTCAAGCTCAGAAGAAAAAGGCCTGCTCCGATAGCTATGCATACTGCCGCCTGAACTGCAGGCGGATCGCTTTCTTTTCTGACATTATCGTATTCCGCAAGCAGTTCCTCACCTGAGAGCTCCTTTTCTGCTGCAGCCATATCATCCATATTTATCACCTCATTAATATGTATGCAAAGCCTGTCAGAAAAATCCCACTTTATGCAATTGGAAAAATCTCTGGCAGCTAACGGTTCAAAGGCTGTGCATTGACAAAAAAAAGCACTTATTGTATAATGGATATTAGTTTGGTAGAAAGGCGTGGGATCAGAATGAAAAAGATCGTATCTGCAATAGTGGCCGCAGCTCTTGCCGCCGGCACTTTTTCCTGCGGCACAGGCCGCAAAAGCGAAGCAAAACATAAGCCCTATGAGGCAGCTATAAACAATTACTGCACAGCCATGACAAATGCTGATCCCGACGCTCTTATGGATTGTATGCTTCCGGCAGAAGCAGCTGCTGCTGCAAAAGCCGATCCAAACCACGACAAGGCCTATGAGGACGGAAAGAAAAGCCTTTCCGTCGTCAGGGAAGGCTGGGTAAATAACTGCGGAAATGATCCGGTGTTGTCTCTGGGAGAGATAAAAAGCTCCGAGGAGCTCACAGAGCAACAGCTTCGCAACGCAGAAGCCTTCCTTGCAGCAGCAGCCGCAGAATACGGAGTAAAGGATCTCTCCCCTCATATCAGCGAGGGCTACGAGGCCGTGCTCACAATAAATATAACCGGAGCAGATTATGAAACAAGCATGGAGAACACCTGCTGCATGGTAAACATCGACGGTGACGGCTGGAAGATCATAACTGCTAATGCGGATTCATTTGATACAAACGCCGACTGACGGCAATAAACGGAGGAAATAATGAAAAAGATAACTGCTATCCTGACAGCTCTCGCCCTGCTCTCATGCAGCCTTGTGGCCTGCGGCAGCGGAGATGATGATAATGATACCAAATCCAGTAAAAAGACCTCTTCCTCTCAGGCAGAAGAGCCCACCGAGCCGGCGGATTCCGAACCAGCTCACCATAAAGCCATGAACAGATTCTTTGAAGCCGTTAGCAATAAGAATATCGAGGACTGCACAAAATTCATCGTTCCGCAGGCAGTCCTTAATGCCATGTCCGAGAGCGAACTTGATGCTGCTCACCAGGACGTATCCGACCTGATCGAATTACTGCACAAAAGCTATGAGGATGAAAACGGCCAGAACGTCCATTTCAGAATAGTTGAATTTATAACTGAAAAGCCTCTTACCGATGGACAGATGGCAGGTGCAGAGGAGTATTTTTATGATTTCTATGATGATCTCAAACCTGACGAAAGTATAGAGCTCGATCTTACAGAAGGATATGAGATCAATTTCACCCTGGAGACCACCGGTGATGACAAGACCTCCACCGAGGAGCTGAAGATGTGCCTTGTAAAGATCGATAAGGACGGCTGGAAGATATACATGGACGAGGCCTCTTCTCTTGACTTTGAACCAGATGATCAGGAGCCAACAACTGAACAGCCAGCAACTGAACCTGTTGTGACTACAGAGCCTGCCACCGCAGAGCCGACAACTGCTGCCCTTGACAATGCTTCCGATCAATCTGCTCTCTATGGACTGGATTTCATATCATTTGCATTCGGGCTCAGGCCGCTGGATATCGGAAACGAAAAGCTCTGTACAGAAGCTTCATCCATGCTCCCGAACAGTATATACGATGATCTTGCCGATAAGATGAAGACCACTGATTATAACCAGGCAATATCACCATATATCCTTGATATGTATAACGCTGTGGCTGCAAGCGATTCCGGCACATATCCCGATGTTGAAGAGGTCACAGATATAAAACAGCTTACATCTGAAGATATCAAATCGGTAAATGGATACTATAATTCGATCATAGCCAAATACGGCCTTGCCTGCGGACCTGCCAAAATAGTCAGCGGATATGAAGCTAAGGTAACCATAAAATGTGATACCTCAAAAACATTTGATATGATATGTGTCACCGACAGTGCCGGAGATACTGCTGTTATCCCATGCGCTGTCACGGATATAGACAAAATGGCTTATTAAGGTGAACGGCATGGCTGACAATGAAATTTTCGGCAATGTGCTCCGCTATATAAAGGACAATTTCTGCGGCGAGCCCGAGTACCTCTGGCTCCGTGATCCTGATTCATGCATAGTCAGAAGGCAGGACAATCAGAAATGGTACGCCGTATTTATGACTATCAGCAGCAGCAAGCTGGGACTTGAAGACAGCTCTCACGTTAGAGTGATGAACCTTAAATGCGATCCCCTTATGGCAGGCTCTCTGCGCTGCCGCAAAGGGATATTCCCGGCATATCATATGAACAAGAACAGCTGGATAACCATCCTCCTTGACGGCACTGTTCCGGAAGACGAGATCTTTCCCCTTATACAGATGAGCTACGGGCTCACCGGCGGAAAAGCTTCCGGGAACGTCAGGAAGAGCTGGCTGGTGCCTGCAAATCCGGCATACTATGACCTTGAACAGGACTTCCGGAAAAACGGTATGATAAACTGGAAGCAGACCGGAAAGGTCAGCCCCGGCGATGATGTGTTCATATATATGGCCGCTTCCGTATCAGCAGTGATATACCGCTGCAAGGTCACGGAGAGCGACATTCCCTGCATATACAGCGATGATAATATCAAAATGAAAAAAATAATGAAACTGAAGCTTGTAAAGCGGTACGACAAGGACTTCCTCACCAGGGAAAAGCTTAAGGAGTACGGCGTAAGCGCTGTAAGAGGCGCAAGATATATGCCGGAAAGTCTCCTTGAGCTCCTTGATATGCCGTTGGAGGAAGACAATGAATAAAACAATACTTATCATAGAAGATGATCCGGATATAAACAATATGCTCAGTACTCTCCTGAGCAGGAACGGCTACAGCACTATAAGCGCATTCTCCGGTACAGAAGGCCTTCTCGTCCACGGAAGCAAGGTCGATCTGATACTCCTTGACCTTATGCTGCCCGGAAAAAACGGCGACGAGATCATAAATGAGCTGAAGCTGACAAAGAACGTTCCTGTTATAATAATGAGCGCCATTCACGATATCAGCAAGAAAGTGGATCTCTTCTCGCTGGGCGCAGACGACTACATAACGAAGCCCTTCCATAATGACGAGCTCCTTGCCAGGATAGCGGTCCGCCTCAAGGGCGGCGCAGGCACTGCGGAAGAGGAGAAGATCTCGTACAAGAACATCGAGCTGGACAAAAGCTCATATACCGCATACTGCTGCGGAAAGGACATGGAGCTCTCCAAGCACGAGTTTGATCTTCTCTTCATGCTCATGGAAAAGCCTTCACGCACCTGCACAAAGAGCATGATCTACGATACGGTATGGGACTATGAAAACTCTGCCGATGACAACACCCTGAACGTCCATATAAGCAAGCTAAGAAAAAAGCTTAAGGAATGTGATCCGGACTCCGACTATATCGAAACAGTATGGGGCGTTGGCTACAGAATGAAAAAGTAGGAGGGAGCCATGTACATCCTGATCGTATTGCTCGCCCTGATATGCGTGATGCTCCTGTCGATCATCCTCATCCGGAGAAAGGCTGCCAAGGATATGGCGGCAAAGCTCCATGAGATAAGACAGGCCGACACTAACCAGCTCATCCATGCCTCCGGCAACTCGATCCCGCCGTCGCTGATAAATGAAGTCAACTCCATTCTCAAGGATATCCGCAGATATGACGCCGAATACCAGAAGAAGAACCATGACCTTGAACAGATGATGACGAATATTGCCCACGACCTGAGACCCCCCTCACCTCCGCCATGGGACATATCTCAATGGCAAAGGATGCAGGCATAAGCGAGGAAGAACGCTCCCATAGCATAAATACCGCAGAAAAGCGTATGATAAGGCTGGAGGAGCTGATAAATTCCTTCTTCGAGTTCTCAAAGATGATATCTTCCGGAAAAGAACCTGAAACGGAAATGATAAACGTAGTCAGTGTGCTGGAGGATGCTATTGTCCATTACTACGACGACTACACTGCCCGTGACCGCAGGATAGACCTGCGGTGCAGTCAGGGGCGAATAAAACTGGTCTCAAACTGGAATATACTTATGAGGATATTCGACAACCTGATCGGCAATGCCCTTAAACACGGCAAGGGAGATCTGATGATTACCGTAAGCACCGGAGACTGTCTCCTGCTGACATTTGAAAACGGCATAGATGACACAGAGCTTGATCCTGAAAGGGTATTCGATGAATTCTATACCACCGATATGTCCCGAACAAAAGGCCATACCGGCCTTGGACTCGCCATAGCCAAGCAGTTCACCGAGCTCCTGGGCGGAAATATAACCGCAGATTGCAGCGAAGGCCGTTTCAGGATAAAAATAAGCTTCCGGCAATGATCAAAGCTGTGATTTGACAACAGAGCGATATCGTGCTATAATTACGTGCGGAGAAATAAAACGCCTGCGAGGAAAAGTCATCGCAGACAATATCCCGGAGGAAAATATGAAAAGAATAACATCAGCATTAACTGCAATGCTGCTTGCCTGTACACTTACAGCCTGCGGCACTCCTAAAAAAACCAGCAAGACCTACAGCGAGGTCTCAGGCGAAGCCCAGAAGTCAGACTCACCGGAGGAGGCTCTCAAAGAGGTCTATGCCGCAGTATATACCCCTGATTCTGGTGAGATCTGCTATAAGTATATGTATCCCGGCCTGACCATCCAGGCTCTTAAAGAACAGAACATATACGACAGCTCGATCGAGCAGTTCAACAACGGCCAGAAGGGCTATGTCGATCTTATGGATCAGCAGCCCAAGATCTTATCCATCGATAAGAAGGTGGCTTTCACTGAGGAACAGCTATCTGCTGCAAACGAATTCTTCGCAGCAATATCTGCTCAGGCTGGTATCTATACCCGTTCAAGCAACTTCAACGCTATTGAAGGCTATGAGTTCACCTGCACTATATCCGATCAGACTGGTCAGGAGGGAACTGATACCGAATGCATGGTATTCCTTGAGGATGACGGCTGGAAGAATATCCCCTATTCCCTTGAGGGTATGCTCAATATCACAGACCAGTTCAATGAGAATGAGCTTATCGAATCTGTTACTGATACACAGGAATTCAATACTTCCGCTGAAACAACTGAATAAAAGCAATAATGACCAGTGGCGTGAAACCGCCGCTGGTCATTTTCATTCAATAAATATCAGATGCAGTAATCTCCGCCACTGCTGCCGGAATTTTTATCAATGATATCCTGAAGTGTGACATTATTGAGATAATCATTGATGGCGCTGTAAAGGCCTTCCCATACAAACAGCGTTGAGCATTCTCCGGCTCTCGGACATTCATTTGGCTCGATCTCAAGGCAGGTAACAGGTGCAAGGCTACCCTCGGTAGCTCTTAGAACGTCTCCTACAGAATAATCCGCAGCCTTTTTGGCAAGCATATATCCACCCTTATTGCCTCTGTTTGTCTTAAGTATACCGCTCTTGTTCAGCAGCGGCACTATCTGTTCGAGATATTTCTTGGATATATTCTGACGCTCTGCAATATCTTTCAGAGAGATGTACCCCTCTTCACGATGAAGGGCGAGATCGTACATCATTCTCAGTGCATATCTTCCTTTAGTGGATATCTTCATTCACCCACTCCTTTCATTTTTTATATTTACATTATACCATAGGTTTAGTAGGTTTTCAAGTCCTTTAAAAGTATAAATTTTCTGACCATTTTTTGCGGTCATTTTAGCCTGATATTAAATTATTGCGCTCTTCTTAATTAATTATTAAAATATTGCCGAATATGCGATATAATCACAATAAAGAGAATTTGTGGATATTGCGTTATTCCCAAAACAGTTGAAACTTTTTTGCCTTTCATTTTACCATTTAATTTGTATATAAATCACCTTTTTTTTAAAATTCCACCGCATTTTTTAAGATAATTTTAAGGAAGAGAACGTATAATGTAATCAAATGATACGAAAGGAGTGTGAAACTCCGGGCGGCACAGCCGTTTCGGAGACGATATGGCAATTAATACTTTTGCTCGTAAGGAAATAAAATTCCTCCTCGACATGGAACAGTACCACGCACTTATGGAAGTAATAAACGAGTATATGAACCCGGATAAGTACTGCGTCGGCGGAAAAGAATACGGCATCTACAACATCTACTACGACACCCCGGATGACTACCTTATAAGAGAATCTCTCTCAAAGCCTTACTACAAAGAAAAGATAAGGCTCCGCAGCTATTATTCTCCTGCTGCTCCTGATGATACAGTTTTTCTTGAGATAAAAAAGAAGATCGGCGGCATTGTTACAAAAAGACGTGTATCAATGACACTGGCCGAATCAGAAGCTTACTTTGCAGACCGCACAAAGCCGGAGATGACAAAGTATATCACAGAACAGGTATTCCGTGAGCTTGATGCTTTCCTGGATCATTATCCGGTAGCGCCAAAGCAGTATATCAGCTATCAGCGTGAGGCCTTCTTCGGCAAGGATAACAGCGATTTCCGTCTCACCTTCGACAGGAAGATAACTGAGCGCCGCTACGACCTCGGTCTCAATTTCGAGAGCTACGGAAATTACATAATCGGAGCTGACCAGAGACTTATGGAAGTAAAGGTCTCCGACGCAATGCCTGACTGGCTTGTCAGAAAGATGTCCGAGCTGGGCATTTTCAAGACCAGTTTCTCAAAGTACGGCAAAGCCTATACCAACCATGTGCGTGAACAGGTGGAAGGCTCAAAAAAGCAGATATATATATCAGGGATATCAATGTTGAATAATAGTATATTTATGAACAGGAGTGTGTGATTTTATGTTCCCAAACGGTTTCTTCGGCAATGTTCTCTCACGTTATTCTGAGGATGACGCAGACTCGATCCTCAACGGTTCAAATTCCATTCTCGCAGAGATAAAAACAGGCGAATTTTTTCTCTGTGTGATATCGGCACTTGTCCTCGGACTTCTTATAGGAGTTATTTACATCCTCACACATAAAAAGGAAGGCTACTCACAGAGCTATGTTATGACAATGACAATGCTCCCCACAATAGTAACTCTTATACTTCTCGTCATCAACTCCACTGCCGGCGCAATAAGCGTTGCAGGTGCATTCAGCCTTGTCCGGTTCAGGAGCGTAGCCGGTGATCCGAAAGATATATCCTACATATTCTTCGCAATGGCTCTCGGCGTTTCCTGCGGCATCGGATATGTGGGCTTTGCAATAGTATTCTTCATCCTCCTCGGAGCAGTTATGTTCGCACTTTCAGTCCTCAGCTTCGGCGAGAACAGCCGCAGACACATGACACTGAAGATCACTATTCCGGAAAACCTCGATTATCAGGGCGTTTTCGAGCCAACACTCAACAAGTACACTGAATTCCACAAGCTCCGCAGAGTAAAGACAACAAACTTCGGTACTCTCTTCGAGCTTATATACAGCGTTGACGTCAATGACAATATCGACCAGAAGAAATTCATCGATGAGCTCCGTGCCCTCAACGGTAACATGACTATCAACCTTGTATTCTTCAAATACGACGATAAGATCTACGAAAGCTGATCTTCTAATTACAGTAATATATCCCCCTCCAGATGTGTCAGACCCGGTCATGGATCAGGTCTGACATTTTTTCTTGCATACCAGCGAAAAATAGTGTATAATGTAAACAGATTACCTGTAAAGGAGAGTTATTATGAACTACAAAAAAATTTTTGCAGCAATCATCTCCATGACAATGATAGCAGGCGCTGCCTCCTGCGGACAGATAAACAGCAGCTCTGAGAAAAAAACCGATCCACTTGCCGGCGATACAAATATCGCAAGCTCTGAGCTGAATGAGAATGACAGCAGCAGTGATAATACTGCCTCAGCGGAGAGCGAGACTGATACGCCAGAAAAGGCTGCCAGTACCTCGGCTGCCTCCGATAGCAGCAGTGACAGCAAGACAACAACAACAACATCATCATCATCAAACAGCAGCAACGGTTCCTCAGGCACTTCCGCCTCACAGAACGGCAGCTCTTCCAGCAGCAACAACTCTTCATCCGGAAACAATTCCTCCGGCGGCAGCTCTTCATCCGGAGAAGATCAGTCCTCAGGCGGAAACACCTCATCCGGTCAGACATCATCAGGCGGAAATTCATCAGGCAGCGGTTCGTCAGGCAGCAATTCGTCAGGCGGCAGCTCCTCCGGCGGACAGGCTCAGCAGACTCCCACTGAAGCTGCTTCTGAGGAAAAAGTTTACACTGCTGAGGTGACACTCGGCAGCTCCCCTAAGTTCACCGGCGAGAACATAACTGTTTCCGGCTCTGTTGTAACAATAACTGCCGGCGGTGACTACCGCTTCTCAGGAAAGGTCTCCGAAGGGCAGATCTGCGTGAACACAGCCACAGAGGATCATGTTACTGTAGTTCTGGACGGCGTTGATATCTCCAATTCCTCCGGCCCGGCAATATTCGTATACGAGGCAAAGAAGTGTACTATCAAGGTCCGTGAGGGCACAACGAACAACCTCAGCGGTGGCGTCAAGGACAAGGGCAAGAACGGCGTTATCTGCTCCAACGACACCCTGCGCTTCAAGGGCAACGGCACCCTCAACATAACCTCCAGCACCTCCCAAGGCATTTCAAGCGATGATGACATCATCTTTGAAAACGGCACTTATAACGTAAGATCTGATAGGGCAGGCCTTACCGCCAACGATGATATCACCATCAACGGCGGTACTCTTGATATCAAGGGCGGAACAAACGGCATCAAGTCCAAGGGTACTATGAATATCAACGGCGGCAGCACTACCGTTTCAGGCGGCACCAAGGAGGAAAAGAGCTCCGTATACGCTGCCGGAACCTTCAATTACACCGACGGCTATCTCTTTGCCGCCGGAAATCAGGTCTCACCTCCCACATATTCAGATAAACCATACATAATCGTTGATCTGGGAGAATCTGTCGCAGCCGGAAGCTCTGTAGAAATGTACTTGAACAACAAGAAAATGGCAGGCTTTGCGCCGCACAATAACTTCCGCAGCATTATGATGCTCGCTCCGGAAATCGCCTCAGGCAGCAGTTTCTACACCATCGTCAATGGAAACAAGTCCGATGTAAAGACGGTAGAGAACGAGCAAAACCTGTTTTCGACAAAATAAAGAAATATTCATTAATTGATTGTAAATAAAGAAGCTGATTAATCTAATTCATAAAAAGTTAACTTGAAAAAATATAAAAAAATAGTCCAAATTACACTTTTGTGCATTTTTGTGCATTTTTGTATATTGCAATAGAGCTGGATATGCGCTATAATACAATCAGCAAATGAAGATATTGGTATTCAATATCAAGTGCCCTCCCCTCTCATGTACTTGATAATGAGTATTATTCATTTGCACGCCATAGAAAAAGTTTCATTAACACATAAAACTAACCCCTTTCATTTGTAATTTTTTCATGTTTTCTATTCTCAATAACTTGTTTTAACTTATTGTCTATGGCTCGGTTCACAGTGCTAAACGGATTTCCGTTTGAACCGATGTTTCCTTCCCTGAACGGGAAGGATTTTTTTGCATTGTGAAATTTGCGTGAAAGATTATATAATCCGCTTGACAAATTCTATAATCCGTGATACTCTGTATATAAAGGAGGAGATGAATATGAAAAAAAGCGTCTACAGCATCGTCCTCATGGACGATGTTATAAAAGCCGTCGACGCAGAGGCCTACCGGCGTGGGACAAGCCGTTCCAACCTGATAAACCAGATACTTGCCGAAAACCTCTCCTGCGTCACCCCCGAAATGCGAATGCACGATATTTTCCAGACTGTGTCTGATATGATAAGCAGCAGTTTCCGAATCCAGCAGCAGCGTTCCGCCTCGCTGATGACCCTGTGGACTGCACTCGAATACAAATACCGTCCTACCATAAACTATAAAGTGGAACTGGACAGGCTGCCGGATCAGTACATCGGCACCCTTAGAGTGCAGATACGAACGCAGAGCGATGTACTGACGGATATGTTCGGAAGTTTTTTCAGATACCGGGCGAAAATGGAGGCGTCAAAGCTTGCGGCGCTGGGAATAGCCTGTTACTCGTCAGCCATATCAGGCGGCACATTTACAAGAAAGCTGATAAACGCAGGTCTGTCAGAGGAGCAGTCCGGCGAGGCGATAAGCCGTTATCTCAGCGACCTGAACAGCGCTATACAGATATACTTCACAGATCCCCACAGCTTCCCGGAGAATGCTCCCCTGCTGGAAAAAAGGTATATTGAACTGCTTGGGGAAGGCATAGTTTAGTGCATATAATACAAGGAAATCATCAATAAAAATATGATATAAACAGCAGCGGTCATTAATTCCCTAAAGAATAAAAGGAGGATATCATTATGAATGCAGAGAAATTAACTCAGAGATCTATCGACGCCGTAAGAAAGGCTCAGAGCATCGCCGTGATGCAGTCGAATACAGTCATAGAGCCTGTTCATATCCTGGCAGGCCTTCTCAAACAGGACAACGGTCTTATTCCTCAGCTTCTTAGAAAGATGAACGTTGATCCGGATATACTTGAATCCCAGACTGACCAGAAGATAAACGCTCTCGTGAAGGTCACAGGCGGCGGCAGAAGCAATGAAGTTGGCATTTCCGCCGAAACAGACCGTGTCCTCAGCTCCGCAGAGTCTATTGCAAACGACATGAAGGACGAATTTGTGTCCGTTGAACACATCATGCTCGCCCTTATCGCATCAAAGGACAGGGACGTTTCACAGCTTCTCCGCACCTTCAATATCGACAAGGAGAAGTTCCTGAGCGCACTTATGTCCGTAAGAGGCAACACCCGTGTAACCAGTGAAAATCCGGAGGATACCTACGATGTGCTGACAAAATACGGCCAGGAGCTTGTAGGGCTTGCCAGGCGCAACAAGCTTGATCCGGTCATCGGCCGAGACAGCGAGATTCGCAATGTCATCCGTATCCTCTCCCGTAAGACCAAGAACAACCCTGTCCTCATCGGTGAGCCGGGCGTTGGCAAGACCGCTATCGCAGAGGGACTTGCCCTGCGTATCGTGGCCGGTGACGTTCCGGACAGCCTTAAAGACCGCAAGGTCTTCTCCCTTGACATGGGAGCTCTCGTTGCCGGAGCAAAGTACAGAGGCGAATTTGAGGAGCGTCTCAAAGCCGTGCTGAATGAGATCAAGAACAGCAACGGACAGATACTCCTGTTCATAGACGAGCTCCACACTATCGTCGGCGCTGGAAAGACTGATGGCGCTATGGATGCAGGCAACCTGCTGAAGCCTATGCTGGCAAGAGGCGAGCTGCACTGTATCGGTGCTACAACTCTCAACGAGTACCGCCAGTACATTGAGAAGGATCCTGCCCTCGAAAGACGTTTCCAGCCGGTAATGGTAGACGAGCCCTCCGTTGAGGATACCATATCTATACTAAGAGGACTGAAGGAGCGCTACGAGGTATTCCACGGCGTAAAGATCCACGACAATGCGCTGATATCCGCAGCAGTTCTCTCCAACCGCTATATAACAGACCGTTTCCTGCCGGATAAGGCCATCGACCTAATTGATGAAGCCTGCGCTACCATCCGCACAGAGATGGACTCCATGCCGACAGAGCTTGACGTTATCTCACGTAAGATAGTACAGCTTGAAATAGAGGAAGCCGCTCTGAAAAAGGAAAGTGACAACATCTCCAAAGAGCACCTTGAGGAAATACAGAAGGAGCTTGCAGAGCTGCGTGAGAAATTCAACGCAATGAAGGCTAAATGGGAGAACGAAAAGAACGACATATCCGCCGTACAGAAGCTCCGTGAGGAGATAGAATCCATTGGCGGCCAGATCGAAAAGGCTGAGCGTGAATACGACCTGAACAAGGCTGCTGAGCTGAAATACGGCAGACTTCCTCAGCTCCAGAAGCAGTTGGAGGAGCTGGAGCAGCAGGCCGAAAAGGATCTCTCCGGCGAAAGACTGCTCCGTGACAAGGTGACTGAGGAGGAGATAGCAAAGATAGTCTGCCGCTGGACAGGCATCCCTGTATCAAAGCTCATGGAAGGCGAAAAGGAAAAGATAATGGGACTGGAGAGTCTGCTCCACAAGCGTGTCATAGGACAGGACGAGGCTGTTACAAAGGTCAGCGAAGCAATACTCCGCTCCCGTGCAGGAATACAGGATCCCGACAGGCCAATAGGCTCATTCCTCTTCCTCGGACCTACAGGCGTAGGAAAGACCGAGCTTGCAAAGGCTCTCTCGGAGATACTCTTTGACGATGAACGCAATATAATCCGTATCGACATGAGCGAATATATGGAGAAATTCAGCGTGAGCCGTCTCATCGGAGCGCCTCCCGGATACGTGGGATACGACGAGGGCGGCCAGCTCACTGAGGCTGTAAGAAGAAAGCCCTACTCCGTAGTGCTCTTTGACGAGATAGAGAAGGCACATCCCGATGTGTTCAATATCCTGCTCCAGGTCCTTGATGACGGCCGAATCACAGACTCCCAGGGACGCACTGTGGACTTCAAGAACACAATAATCATCCTCACATCGAACCTTGGCTCACCATTCATCCTCGACGGTATCGACTCCAACGGCGAGATAACCGAGGACGCCCGCTCAAAGGTTGACGCTCTGCTGAAACAGCAGTTCCGCCCTGAGTTCCTCAACCGTCTCGACGAGATAATATTCTACAAGCCTCTCACCAAGGACAACATTATGAAGATAGTCGACCTCATGCTGGCCGACCTCCAGAAGCGTCTTGACGATAAGCACATCCGCATAAATGTCAGTGAATCAGCCAAGAATTATATCGTTGAGTGCGGATACGATCCCAATTTCGGAGCCCGTCCGCTGAGACGATTCATCCAGAGCAAGGTGGAGACTCTTGCAGCTAAAAAGATCATCGGCAGCAACCTCTCTGCCGGCGATACTATCGACATCGACATCGATGAAAACGGTCAGCTTTGCAGCTGATACTGCCGGTAATTTATTCCCTGCTGCATAATCTGCGGCTGTCTAACGGAGAATAGGGCTTTTTGTATGGCTGTTTTGAATAAAAAACAGATAGCAAACACCTGAATACAGGGCATAATGTCATTTTTTCGTTATATCCTTGACAAATGACCATAAAGGGTATATAATTCAAAATGTAAATTCTAATACATGGAGGATATAAAAAATGACAAAAACAGAATTAATCAGCGCTGTTGCAGATAAGACTGAGTCAACAAAGAAGAATGCAGAGGCTGCTGTAAATGCAATCATCTCAACTATCACTGATGCCCTCGCAAGCGGTGAGAAGGTTTCAATCGTAGGCTTCGGCACATTTGAAGTACGTGACCGTAAGGAGAAGCAGGTACTCAATCCTCAGACAAAGAAGATGATGACTGCTCCTGCTTCAAAGGCTCCTGCTTTCAAGGCTGGCCAGGCTCTGAAGAACGCTGTTAACAAGTAATCTAAGGAGGTAATTAACAATGCCAAGAGCAAAGAAGACTGCTGTAGAGACAGCAGAAGTCAAAGAAACAGTTGTAGCTGCTGCTCCTGCTGAGGAGAAGAAGGCTCCTGCTAAGAAAGCTGCTGAAAAGAAGGCTCCTGCAAAGAAGCCTGCTGCTAAGAAGGCTCCTGCAAAGAAGCCCGCTGCTAAGAAGGAAACTGCTGAAGAGAGAAAGGTATTCATCCAGTACAATGGTGCTGAGGTTGCCGGTACAGATCTCATTGATAAGGCTAAGGCTGTTGCCGGCGTCAAGACTGCTAAGAGCGTTGTTGTTTACGTAAGACCTGAGATCAATAAGGTTTACTACGTTATTGACGATAACACATTCGGCAATTTCGACCTTTTCTGATCGCAAATTATATTTTAAGCTCCGGTTCGTCCGGAGCTTTTTGTTTGTCTTAAAAAGACGCACAGAATTGATCTGTACGCCTGAGGATCCGGGATGCTTAGGGCGGCATCCCCCTACAAAATAGCAGTATGGGCGCACAGTATCATCTGTGCGCCTTTTTATAGCTGTCTTATTTAATCTCTGCGATAGATCCACGTTGCAGGCTGTTCGCCGTCATTTTCGTCCATATCCTGTTCGCCGTGAGCATCCCTGTAATACCTGGTCTTCTGCATATTGATACTGCCTTCGTTGTCAAGCAGCCATAAGGCTATATCCTCCGGCAGCACCGCCTCTGCATCTATGCCGTTTTTCCATATCCACCTGCCGTCGATGTTCAGCCAGTACACCTTTCCGTCATCAGAGATCAACTTATAATCCGGCAGTCCGTCACAGGTTATAGGTATATAATCCAGCGATTCTATTCTTGCAAACATCTGTGCCCTTTCGTTATCTGCCGTCGGAGTTTCTGCTTTTGTGGCGATCTCATGCTGTATTGCATTGCTTGTCACAGGCTCAGCTGCTTCTGTTGTGTTGATCTTTTCTTCGGCAGGCTCCGATGTTTCCTGGGACACGTTTCCTGTCTCAGAAGATTCGCTGCTGAGATCAGTTCCGGAAGCAGCTTCTTCCATATCCTCAGCATTCATTGTTTCTCTCTCACTGACATCAGATACAGCCTCTGCTGTCTCTTTTTTTTCACTGACTATCTCAGTCACCGCCTGCTCAGTCTTTTCCTCGGCAGCAGATGCGGGAGACACTGTCACTGTCTCGCCCTCTTCGATACTGTCAGCCGAAGGCGCTCCATGTCTCTTGAGGAGAGCCGCTCCGCCAAGACCTGCTCCGGCGATGACAAGGAATACAGCAGCGGCTGCGGCTGTCCTGCTCCACCGTGACCGTCGATATCCTTCAACTCCGGAAACACTGTCCGCATTCCCGAATATATCCTGCTCTGCACTTCTGAGCACGGCTCTGTCAGCCTCCTTCACGAGACTTTCATCTATCTTGCCTATTATCTCCATAAATTTCAGTTCATTCATGATCGTACCCCTCTTTCTTTAAAAAGGCTTTTAGCTTCTTCCTTGTCCGGAAAAGATAAGTTGCCACAGTTTTCTCCTTCATACCATACTGCTGAGCTATGTCCGAAAGCGGATCGCCGTACCAGTACCGCCGCACGAAAACCATGCGGTGTTTTTCGTCCTGAGCCCGGAGGAATCTGCTTATAGCCTCCGCAAGCATATCTTCATCCACTTCGTCATCAGCACAGGCAGGAACACAATCCGCTATCTCATCTATTGGAACAGCCGCCCTTGCATCCCTTTTCCCGGCAGTGTTGTATTGCAGCCGCTTTATTGCGATATTCCTGACTATGCGGCAGAGATATGTCCTGAGATCAGCGGGTATCTCTGGAGGAATATTGTTCCACACTTCAAAATATGCCGTGTTCAGGCACTCTTCGATGTCTTCACGGCCGCCGAGTATGTTCCCGGCAACATAGCGGCAAAGCCTGTCGTACTTCCGCTTCAGTTCAGTTATGGCATTTTCTTCCCTTTTCCGGAACAGTTCAATTATCGATGCATCATCCAATGGATATGCCTCCTTCCGTAAGGCGTTGAGGTCCTCTGTATATACAGTCCGTTTTCAGCGGAGAAATATTTCACTTATGAACAGATTATACCTCAAAATATATCCTTTTTCAACGCTTTCCGCATTTCCCGGAAATAAATGCTCCGCAATCCCTGACACTTGACTTTACGCAAAGAATCGTTTATAATAAATAATGTATATGCTCCCGCAGTTTACATATACTTTCATTGAAATAAAACATTGCGGAGCGCAGATATATGAACACTGAAAAAGACGATATCCATTCAGCAGCCGAAGAAAAGCTCACTGAGGAGCTGCTCGCCGAAAAGGCCGGACAGGCTGTCTCGCAAAACTCCAGGCATCTGATACACTGCCTTAACATAATAGGCCAGATAGAAGGACATTATGTCCTTCCTGAGCAGAACAAGACTACCAGCTATGAGCATATCATCCCTGCCCTTGTGGCTGTTGAACAGGACAGGAGCGTGGAAGGACTGCTCATCCTGCTCAATACCGCCGGCGGTGACGTCGAGGCAGGCCTTGCCATTGCAGAGCTTATCTCAGGAATGAAAACTCCAACAGTATCCCTTGTGGTAGGCGGAGGACATTCTATCGGCGTCCCCCTTGCAGTCAGTGCCAAGTATTCATTCATCGTCCCCACAGCCTCCATGACCATACATCCGGTCAGGATGAACGGTACAGTCCTCGGAGTGCCTCAGACGCTGGATTATTTCAACCGGATGCAGGAGAGGATAATCAGCTTCATCACCAGGAACAGCAATATCTCAGGAGATACGCTCCGCAGTCTTATGATGAATACAGATGAGCTGGTGCTGGATGTAGGCAGCATCCTTGAAGGCAGTGAAGCTGTTGAAGCAGGCCTTATCGATAGTCTCGGAAGTCTCAGCGATGCCGTGGAGCGTCTTTACGATATGATCGAAAATACAGAAAAAAGATACCAGTAGAACTTACGGAGGGAAACTATGGCAGCAGAAGCTAAGAAAAAAAGAGCCGGACGGCCTCCCCAGAACGCCGCTCCGGAAAAAAATGAAAAAAACGTCAAGCCGGATAAATCCGGCGCACCAAAAAATGACTCGAACCAGTTCTGGTCAATAATACTCTTTGCCTTCGGCATACTCATAGCTCTTATGACACTTATAAAGGGCAGTGCCGGCTGGCTCGGCATACATAACTTCCTGCTGGGTATGTTCGGCGCAGCCGTATTCTTCGTACCGGTAATACTCATATATACATCCGTGCAGATAGGCATGGAGAAGAGCCAGAGGAACGTTGCCGGAAGAGCGGTATGGGGCATCGCAATGACATTTCTCGCCTCGGCTGCATTCCAGATATTCATCGTGGGAAAGATCCCCGGGCACCGCTTTTTAGGCCATTTTGGCGCACTGTATGAAGACGGTGTCGAGCTCCATGGCGGAGGTGTGGCAAGCATAGTGATAGCCGGCCCGCTCCTTGCAGCCTTCGGCGGCCTCGGAGCACGCATCATAGCTATAATACTCTTCTTCGTATTCGGTATGCTGCTGTCAGGACTTGGCCTTATCGACTTCCTGAAGCTGCTGACACGCCCGTTCACTTTCGCAGGCGACTGCCTTGAGGGCTTCGTGAATATCCTCACCGGAAAAGAATTTGACGAGGCATTCGAGGATGATTACGACGATGAAGAAGACTATGTGCCTGAGGAAGAATACGCTCCCATTCCGCCGATGCCTGCTCCTATCCCGGACGAAATAGCAGAAACGCAGTCGTACGAGGATATGGAAGCTATAAATATGGTCAACCACAAGACTATCCCGGAACCTCCTCCGGTCATACACAACTCCCAGCCGCTGATAGACGGCGGCATGATCGACGGCTTCCTTATGGATGTCCCCCTTCCTGCCGACGGTGCAGGTGATGAGCTCCCTGCCGGAAAGGGAATAGTCGGAAGCTATACCGGCCAGACTGTTCTCACCTCCTCCGATGAACAGCTTGAAGAGTTGATATCAAAGGCTGCCAATAAGAATTATGATGACGAGAACGGCGAGATCATAGACATAGATCCTGATACCCTTGAAACTGAGGATGAGCAACAGGAATTCGTACTTGAACCGCTGTACATACTTCCTCCGCTGGATCTGCTCTCGCTGCCGAAAAACTCATCAAACAGCGCTGACGCTGCAAGAGAGATGCGTGAAAAGGCAGATACCATCGTCAATACCCTCCGCAGCTTCGGCGTTGAAGTACGTATCAGAGACATTTTCCGTGGTCCTTCTATCACCAGATACGAGGTGCAGCCCGGAACCGGTGTCAAGATCGCAAAGATAAAAAGTCTTGATGCAGATATCGCCCTGAGCCTTGCCGCTTCCGGAGTACGTATCGCCCCTGTTCCGGGCAAGCCTGTTGTGGGAATAGAAGTCCCCAACGGCCACAGAGATACGGTATCTCTCCGTGAGATACTTGCCTGCAGCGATTTCCAGAATGCCTCCGGCAAGCTCACATTCGCTGTCGGCAAGGATATCGCCGGCAACTGCGTGCTGGGCGACATATCAAAAATGCCCCATGTCATCATCGCAGGTACTACCGGTTCAGGTAAGTCCGTCTGCACCCGTTCCATAATAATGAGTATCCTCTTCAACGCAAAGCCCTCAGAGGTAAAGCTGATACTCATTGATCCGAAAATGGTTGAATTCAAGGTGTTCGACGGCATCCCTCACCTGCTCACTCCGATCATAATCGAAGCAAAGAAGGCTCCCGGCGCACTTAACTGGGCCGTTCAGGAAATGCTCAAACGCTATAAGATGTTTGCCGAGAGCGGTGCCAACGATCTGAGATCATATAACGAATATGCTGAGGCAAACAACCTGGATCATGTTCCGCAGATAGTTATCTTCATCGATGAGCTGGCAGATATGATGCTGGTTGCAAAGAACGAGGTGGAAGACTCGATACAGCGTCTTGCACAGATGGGACGAGCCGCAGGTATGCACCTTGTTGTGGCTACACAGCGTCCTACAACAGACGTTATCACAGGTACTATCAAGGCAAACATCCCCAGCCGTATCGCCCTTTCAGTTATGTCGGCAACAGATTCCCGTACTATCATCGATGACGGCGGCGCTGATAAGCTCCTTGGAAACGGCGATATGCTCTACAAGCCTATCGGAGTCAACGATCCTATGCGTGTACAGGGCTGCTTCGCATCAAACAGCGAGATACAGTCCACTATCGAATACATCAAGGCTCAGGGCGAGGCTGAGTACGACCACTCAGTAACAGAAGCCGTTGAAAGCTATGTTCCCCAGACTAAGGGCGGAGACAAATCCGACGGCGGCGACAGCAATATATCCGATGAGGACGAGGAGATACTCTTCCGTGCAATGGAGATCGCCGTTATGAACGGACAGGTGTCAACTACAATGCTCCAGAAGAAGCTGAAGCTGGGCTACGCCAAGGCCTCACGCTTCATTGACGAGCTTGAGGAGCGTGGAGTTATCGGCCCCAGCGAGGGCTCCAAACCGAGAAAAGTATATATGTCCCGTATGCAGTTTGACGAGATGAAGCTGCGCCGTATGCAGGATATCGACTGATGAGGTGATGCTTATGTATGAGGGATTCCTCCCCACCACAAGAAAAGAAATGGACGAGCTGGGTATTGAGCAGTTCGACTTCATCTATATAACCGGCGATGCCTATGTGGATCACCCCAGCTTCGGCGCTTCAATAATCACCCGGCTTATCGAATCACTGGGATTTACGGTAGGTATCATCGCACAGCCCGACTGGCATTCCGACAGGGACTTCCGCCGGTTCGGCGCACCTAAATATGCCTTCCTCCTTACGTCAGGCAATATCGATTCAATGGTGGCTCATTATACCGCCGCAAAGAGGAAGCGCTCCGACGACGCCTACTCCCCGGGAGGGATAGCAGGAAAACGCCCTGACAGAGCTGTTATCGTCTACTGTCAGAAAATACGTGAATACTTCGGCGATATCCCCCTAATCATAGGCGGACTTGAAGCCTCCCTGCGCCGTTTCGCACATTACGACTACTGGGACGACGCTGTAAGGCCATCCATAATTATGGACAGCGGAGCAGACCTCCTCATCTACGGCATGGGCGAGCACCAGATCGAAGATATATGCACACGCCTTGCAAAAGGTGAGGATATACATGAGATACACGATGTCCGTGGTACCTGCTATCTGACCGAGCCGGTGAATACTCCTATAGGCGCAGCCCAGTGTCCATCACTTGAACAGGTGAGCACCAACAAGGCTGAATACGCCAAGGCAACAAAGATACAATACGACTGGCAGGACGAAGTCTACGGAAAAATAATCATACAGCGTCACGGAAAGCTCATGCTGGTACAGAATCCCCCGGCATACAGCCTTACCACAGAAGAGCTTGACCACATCTACAGCCTGCCGTACACGAGAATGGTACATCCCTCCTATGAATCACAGGGCGGCGTTCCCGGCATAGAGGAGGTAAGATTCTCCATAACCCATAACAGAGGCTGCTTCGGCTACTGCAATTTCTGCTCCATAGCCCTTCATCAGGGAAGGCACATCACTGTCAGAAGCGAGGAGTCAGTCCTTGCCGAGGCAGAACGAATAACAAAAATGCCCGATTTCAAGGGCTACATACACGATGTGGGCGGTCCCACAGCCAATTTCCGCCACACCTCCTGTGAGAAGCAGCTCAGTAAGGGACTTTGTATGGGAAAGAAGTGCCTCGCCCCTACTCCCTGCCCGGCACTTAAAGCCGACCACACTGAATATCTGGCCATGCTGCGGAAGATAAGGAAGATAAAGGGCATAAAGCGAGTATTCATACGCTCAGGAATACGCTATGACTACCTCATGGAGGACAAGAACGACGAGTTTATCCGTGAGCTGATAAAACACCACGTAAGCGGACAGCTCAAGGTCGCTCCGGAGCACTGCTCTGCGGTAGTCCTGGACAAAATGGGCAAGCCTCATATCGAGGCATATAAGGCTTTCCAGAAAAGATTCTATGAGATAACCAAGGGAATGGGCAAGGAACAGTATCTTGTCCCCTACCTTATGTCCTCACATCCGGGCAGCACCCTGAATGAGGCAATAGATCTGGCAATATTCCTCCGTGACAACAAAATACGTCCGGAGCAGGTACAGGACTTCTATCCCACTCCTGGAACGATATCCACCTGTATGTTCTATACAGAGCTGGATCCCTACACCATGGAGAAGGTCTACGTGCCTAAAACTCCAAAGGAAAAAGCTATGCAGCGAGCCCTGCTCCAGTATTTCCGACCGCAGAACAGGGAGATCGTTCTGGAGGCACTGAAAGCCGCCGGACGGCGTGACCTGATAGGCTCTTCGCCAAAATGTCTGGTGGAGGATATCTCTCCGAGGAAAAACAGCTCTGTCAAAGGCGGTGAGAAGTCATGGAACAATACCGGAAAGAATACCCGTCATACGGGACAGCAAAAGGCTCTCCGCTCACAGTACAGCAGCAGGAGCTCCTCGAAAAGCTCGAAGTCTACTTTGAACTCAAAAAGAGGAAGAAAAGGCGGAAAATAAAGCGGATACTCTGCATCCTGCTCGCTGCAGCAGTCATACTCTTCACGGTATGGCACTTCCTTATAAAGCCACGGCTGAATAGGGAACCGGATCTGCTTGCGGACGATCTGCTCTCGGTACATTTCATAGATGTAGGTCAGGGCGATTCGGTGTTCATAGAAGCTGACGGGATAACCATGCTCATAGACAGCGGCGAGGAGAGCGCATCAGATCAGGTCATATCTTACCTTAGGGAGCTGGGCGTTGAGAAGCTGAATTATGTTGTGGCAACTCATCCCCACGCCGACCATATGGGCGGTATGTACCGTGTTATTGATTCATTCGACATCGGCGAAGTGATAATACCGGATATACCGGACGAGGACTTCCCTACAGCGTTTTTCTTCGACAGGTTCCTTGACTCATGTGATAGCAAGGATGTGGACATAACCGAGGCTGAACCCGGACGTTTCATATTTATAGGTGATGCAAGAGCAGAAATAGTTGCTCCGCTGAGCAGTAAATATGATGACCTTAACGACTATTCCGTGAGCCTGTTCATACGTCACGGCAAAAAGAGCTTTCTGCTCACCGGAGATGCGGAACAGGTATCCGAAAAGGAAATGGCAGAAAGCGGCAAGCTCCGTCATACAGATGTATACAAAGCCGGTCATCACGGCAGCGGTTCATCATCCACGAAGGCTCTGCTCGATGTTATAGAGCCCGGCTACGCAGTAATATCCTGCGGCGCAGGGAACTCCTACGGTCACCCCCACGACAGCACAATAAAAAGGCTCTCAGCCTACACTGACAGGATATACCGCACCGATCTGTGCGGGACCATAGTTTTTGAATCCGACGGAAACGAACTCACTGTTAGCACAGAGAGGTGATGCTATGACAAGGATAGACCGCTTTGAAGGCGATATGGCAGTCCTTGAAACGGATGAAGGTATGCTGGATATCAGGCGTGAGGAGCTGCCGGAGGATGCAAGAGAAGGAGATATCCTGATATATGGCAAAAACGGCTGGCAGGCCGATAAGAAGGCCACTGCCGCACGCCGGTCAGCCATGAAGAATAAACTGCGGAGGCGTATCAGAAGAAATGACTGACATTATCATTATAGGCGGAGGCGCTGCCGGATGCATGGCTGCTTTACAGGCAGCAAGGCTGGGCAAATCCGTACTTGTATTTGAAAAGAACGAAAAGCTGGGCAGAAAGCTCAGGATAACAGGAAAAGGCCGCTGCAACGTCACCAACAACTCTCCTGTCGAGGAGCATATGCGGAATATACCTGTGAATCCACGCTTCATGTACAGCTCCTTCTCCCTTTTCTCTCCCGAGGACACAATGGCACTCTTTGAGGAGCTTGGGGTAGCCCTCAAAACCGAACGTGGCAACCGTGTTTTCCCGGTCAGTGACAAGGCTGACGATATCGCAGACGCTATGGCTGCAGAGATGAAAAAGCTGGGGGTAAAGGTCATACATAAAAGAGTGACGAAGCTCCTCATAAATGAAGGACGCTGCTGCGGAGTACGCTCCGGCAGCGATGAATACCGGGCAAATTCAGTGCTTATCGCCTGCGGAGGAAGATCCTATCCGAATACCGGCTCCACCGGCGACGGATATACGCTTGCAGGATCCGCCGGTCACACTGTCACTGAGCTGAAGCCAAGCCTTGTACCTCTTACGTCACCTGACAGATACTGTGCGGAGATGATGGGCCTTTCCCTCAGGAACGTCACCCTCACTCTCTATGACAGGGAAAAGCCGATATACAATGAGCTGGGGGAAATGCTCTTCACACATTTCGGCGTGTCAGGACCGCTGGTACTCAGTGCCAGCTCACACATAAGGGAGATGGAGCCGAATCGGTACAGTCTAAAAATAGACCTGAAGCCGGGACTTGCTCCGGAACAGCTCGATGCAAGGATACAGCGTGATTTTGCCGAGAACCTGAACCGTGACTTCATAAACGGTATACGGAAGCTGCTCCCTGCAAAGCTGATACCGGTTGCGGTAAAGCTCAGCGGCATAGCTCCAGAACAGAAGGTCAACGGCATAACAAGAGAACAGCGGCATAAATTCGGAGAGCTGATAAAAGCCTTTCCTGTAAGGATATCAGGCTTCCGTCCCATAGATGAAGCGATAATCACCAGCGGAGGGGTATCCGTCAAGGAGATAGATCCACGTACTATGGAATCAAAACTGCTGCCGGGACTTTTCTTTGCCGGAGAAGTCATAGATATCGACGCCTACACAGGCGGATTCAATTTGCAGATAGCTTTCTCAACAGCCTATTCTGCGGCATTATATATGTAAAGGGGAAAGATGATATGGGAACATTGGGAAATATACTCTGGTTTTTTATATGCGGGCTTATCACAGGCATTTTCTGGATACTGGCAGGGCTGCTCTGCTGTATCACTATTATAGGCATACCCTTCGGGATACAATGCTTCAAATTCGCAGGGCTATCGTTCTGTCCGTTCGGAAGGGACATACAGTACGGCACCGGTACAGTGAGCCTGCTGGCTAATATATTCTGGCTGATGTCATGCGGAGTGTCAATGGCGCTGTTCTTTGCAATAGCAGGGATCATACTCTGCATAACGATAATCGGTATCCCCTTCGGATTACAGATGTTCAAATTTGCAAAGCTGGCACTGATGCCCTTCGGTGCAAAGATAGTCCCTATAAACAAATAAGGAGGACAGGGCGGATATGGAAAAAAATTATTCCCGGAGCATTTTCCGATATGTCTTTGAGTTCTACGCCGCCGGATTTGCCGGCTGGATATACGAAGTCTCTGTCATGTGGATAATGTTCAGGATATACGAGAACCGGGGCATACTGCATATGCCTATAGTTCCGATATACGCTGTGGGAGCATTCATCCTGCTGGCAATACTCAGGAAGAAGCGGAATCCGCTGTTCCTCTTCATATTCTCTGCGGTTTTGACAACGGTATTTGAACTGGGAGCGTCCTACCTGCTGGAATTTCTGTTCCACCAGGAGTTCTGGACATATGAGACATGGCCGCTTTCGATACTTGACCGTTCATGCGTGATATCAAGTGCAGTATTCGGAGTAATGGCAGTTGCCTATTTCTGGGTGCTGAGACCTGTGTCAGGCTGGCTGAGCCAGAAGCTGCCGTCAAAGCTGTGTATCGCACTAAGCCTTATCGGTATCGGAGCCCTTTCGGCAGATCTGGCAATATCGGTCAGGGAGCTTATCAAGGAAAGATAAGCTGTAAAACAACTTCGATCGGGATAAAATAATGTCGGGCAAGCCGAGGAAAGTAATGCAGAACGGCCGTCCGGAAGGCGCTCCGCTGTCCGGACTGCTTTTCAGGGGGACGCTGTCCCCCTCGGTTTCACCCCCCTGCCAGAGGAATAACATCCCTCTGGACTCCCATTTTTTTCCGCCTTCGGCGTTTAGTATTTTTGATTAATTTTATTTCATCATCATAAAGGAGTAAAAACAATGAAAAACATCAACATCGCAATCGACGGTCCTGCCGGCGCAGGAAAAAGCACAATCGCAAAAATGGTATCAAAGAAGCTGGGCTTCATCTACGTTGATACCGGAGCTCTCTACCGCACCATTGCTCTCTTCATCACCGAGAACAATATACCGGATGAGGATATCGAAAAGTCACTCCCAAAGGCTGACGTATCACTGAAATTCATTGACGGTGCTCAGAGGGTATTCCTCGGTGACAGGGACGTTTCCGATATCATCAGAACTCCCGAGATATCAATGGCTGCTTCAAGAACATCCGCTATCCCTGCCGTAAGAGCTTACCTCTTCGATACACAGCAGAGCATCGCCCGTTCAAACAATGTCATCATGGACGGCCGTGATATCGGAACAGTAGTACTCCCCAACGCAGATGTGAAGATATTCCTCACAGCTTCCGCTGAGGAGAGAGCTAACCGCCGCTACAAGGAGCTTGCCGAGAAGCCTGACTGTCCAACATATCAGGAGATACTCGATGATATAATCAAGCGCGACTATCAGGATATGCACCGTGAGACAGCTCCTCTGAAGCAGGCTGAGGATGCAGTTCTCGTTGACACCACACACCTTAACCTTGAAGAATCCGCAAACGAGATAGTCCGTATAATAACTGAAAAGACCGGATGTGATAAATAATGTATTTTGTTGTCAAATTTCTGGTGCGGGTATACTTCCGCATCATGTACTCGATAAGGAAAGAGGAAAAGAAAAATCTCCCGAAGGATACAGCTTTCATCCTTGCCTGCAACCACCGCAGCTATGCTGATCCGCCGCTGGTAGGCAGTTTTACTCCAGGCAGACAGACCTTTATGGCAAAGGAGGAGCTCTTTGAAAAGAAGCTCTTCGCATGGCTGATAAGTTCACTTGGCGCTTTCCCCGTCTCAAGAGGAAAGGGTGATACAGGCGCTATCGATACAGCTATCGCCAACCTTGAAAGCGGAAAGAATCTTATGATATTCCCCGAGGGCACTCGCTCCAAAGACGGAAAAGTCGGCAGAGGTCATACCGGTGCAGCTCTTATCGCAGCACGCTCCGGAAAGCCTGTAGTCCCTGTCGGGATATGCTACGGCGAGAAGCTTAAATTCCGCACAAGGATAACATTGAAGTTCGGCGAGCCTATCCTCCCGCAGGACTATGTTGACTCACAGGAGGAGCCCAATCCCCGCCAGCTCGTAAAGCTGAAAAACAGATATATGGCCGATCTGAAGGTACTTGTTGAAGGTGAGCCTGCTCAGGAGACTGCTCCTCAGCAGGATGAACAGAACAAGGAGGCTGCCGATGAGTAAGGTCACTGTTGCCGAATCAGCCGGCTTCTGCTTCGGCGTAGACCGTGCCGTAAAAATGGTCTACGGCGAGCTTGAAAAGAACACCAAAGTCGCTACACTTGGCCCCATAATACACAATCAGGACGTTGTAAGCGATATGCAGTCAAAGGGCGCAAGAACTATCAGCAGCGTGGATGAACTGGCTCCTGATGAGACAGTAGTTATCCGCTCCCACGGCGTTGGAAGAGACATCTATGAGCAGATCGAAGCCAAGGGCTGCCGTATGCTTGATGCCACCTGTCCCTTCGTATCACGTATCCACAAAATAGTGTCAGAAAAGTCCAGAGAAGGCTACTTCATTCTCATAGCCGGAGACAGCTCACATCCGGAAGTACAGGGCATAGTTGGGCATTGTGACGAAAATCATCTCGTTTTCAAGGACAATTTTGAGCTAAAAGACTTTTTTGAGAAAAAATACAAAAATTTGAAAAAAAAGCTTGCAATTGTAGCCCAAACAACGTATAATATAGTAGTATGGGATGAGTGTTTAAACGTGATCCCGAAGAACGATCCAGACATAGTTATATTTGATACCATATGCAACGCAACCGACGCAAGACAGTCTGACGCAGCCAAGCTCGCTCAGGATTCTGATATTATGCTCGTCGTAGGAGGCAGACACAGCTCCAACACCGTCAAGCTCTTTGAGGTGTGCAGCCGTTACTGCAAAACGTATCACATTGAAAATGCGGACGAGCTTCGGTCCTTAAAACTTCCCGCCGCTGAAAGAATCGGCATTACTGCAGGGGCTTCCACCCCCGCTTATATAATCAAGGAGGTACAAACAACCATGGCAGAGAATGAAAATCTCACAGCAATTCAGGATGAGGAGATCGACTTCGCTCAGGCGCTCGACGAGTCATTCAAAAAAATACATACAGGAGAGAAAGTCAAGGGTATCGTTGTAGGCGTTGATAACGCAGAGATCACTGTAGATCTCGGTACAAAGCACACAGGATACGTTAAGCTTGAGGACCTTACAGACGATCCGTCCCAGAAGCCTGAGGATATCGTTAAGGTCGGCGACGAGATCGAGCTCATCGTTATCAAGGTAAATGACGCAGAGGGTACTGCTCAGCTTTCCAAGAAGAAGGTTGACGAGCAGGCTGGTTACGACACTGTTGTCAAGGCTTACGAAGAGGGCACTGTCCTCGAGGGCGTTGTTCAGCACGTTGTAAACAAGGGTATCACTCTTACATACCTCGGCGTGAGAATATTCATCCCGGCTTCACAGACAGGTCTCCCCAGAGGCGCAGAGCTGGATGAGCTTCTCAAGAAGAAGGTTGAGTTCACAATCATCGAAGTTACAGAGGGCAAGAAGAGAGCAGTTGGTTCTATCAAGGCTGTTCAGAACGCTCGCAAGGCTGAGGCTCAGGCTAAGTTCTGGGAGACAGCTGAAGTTGGCCAGACATTCGTTGGCAAGGTAAAGTCACTCACAAGCTTCGGCGCATTTGTTGACCTCGGCGGCATCGACGGTATGGTCCACATTTCCGAACTCTCATGGAAGAGGATCAAGCACCCAAGCGAGGTTGTAGCTGTTGGTGATACTCTTGAGGTATATATCAAGGATCTCAACCGTGAGGAGAACAGAATCTCTCTCGGCTTCAAGAAGGCTGAGGACAATCCTTGGGAGATCTTCAAGGCTAACTACAATGTAGGCGACGTTGTTAAGGCAACTATCGTTTCTATCACAAGTTTCGGTGCATTCGCTAAGATCATCGACGGCGTTGATGGCCTTATCCACATCTCTCAGATCGCTGACAAGAAGGTTGAGAACGTTAAGGACATCCTCTCTGTAGGTGACGAGGTTGACGTTAAGATCATCGACATCGACTCTGAGTCAAAGAGGATCAGCATTTCAATGCGTGCTCTTATCGAGAACGATGAGGCTGAAGAGGCTGAGGAAGAGGCTGCTTCTGATGTAGTTTACTCTGACGAGGCGGGCATCGCTCCCGCTGAGGATGCTGAATAATTAGGATATTCCGCAAAGGCTGCACATAAGTGCAGCCTTTTTGTTCAATCGTATATAATTAATTTTCAACCGTACCATAGATTATATTTATTTCACCGAATTTTCACAAAAGGTCAAAAATCCCTTGAAATCGGCAATTATTAGTAGTATAATGATAAAGTTCTGTGAATTTGATTATAAGAAGGTATTAAAATGGCTGAAAATGAAAAAAAACCAACTGAGGAAAAGCTGAAACCAAAGCTTTTCTCCGTAATGAAGAATTACTCGAAAGAGCAGTTCATCAAGGATCTTATCGCCGGCGTAATTGTTGCGATAATCGCACTCCCTCTCTCAATTGCCCTTGCACTGGCCTCCGGAGTCGGCCCTGAGCAGGGACTTTATACCGCAATAGTTGCAGGCTTCATCGTTGCTCTGCTGGGTGGAAGCAGAGTTCAGATCGCCGGTCCTACCGCTGCATTTGCAACTATTGTCGCAGGAATAGTCGCCTCCGAAGGCATGGACGGACTCATCATATCCACCGTTATGGCAGGTATCATAATGCTTGTTATGGGATTCTGCCGCTTCGGTGTACTTATCAAATATATCCCCGGCACTATCACCACCGGATTTACATTCGGCATTGCTGTGACCATACTCATCGGCCAGATAAAGGACTTCCTTGGACTTACCTTCAAGAATGCTCCGGTAGAAACTGTAGACAAGGTCATCGAAGTCGGCAAGTGCATAGACACCTTCAATTACCGTGCGCTTATTATAGGACTTATCTCTCTGGCTATACTCATACTGTGGCCGAAAAAGCTGGAAAAGATACCGGCCTCGTTGATAGCAGTTATCGTATGCTCAGCTATAGTCGAGATCTCCGGAATAAAGGTAAACACTATCGGAGACCTCTACTCTATCTCATCTGAACCTCCGAAGTTCACTGTTCCAGAGGTAACATTCGCAAGAGTCAAGGCTCTCGTACCAAATGCGTTCACTATCGCTGTTCTTGCGGCAGTAGAATCCCTCCTCTCCTGCGTTGTTGCTGACGGTATGATCGGTTCAAAGCACCGCTCGAATATGGAGCTGGTTGCACAGGGCGCTGCAAATATCGGTTCAGCACTCTTCGGCGGTATCCCTGCAACAGGTGCTATCGCACGTACAGCCGCAAACGTGAAGAACGGCGGACGTACTCCTATCGCAGGTATGGTACACTCAGTAATAGTCCTCATCATTCTCCTTGTGCTCATGCCTTATGCTTCACTTATCCCAATGCCCACTATAGCAGCTATCCTCTTTATCGTTGCATATAATATGTGCGGCTGGAGAAATATCCGCAATACAATAAAGACAGCTCCTAAGAGCGATATAATGGTGCTCTTTGTAACACTGATATTCACAGTTGTATTCGATCTTGTGGTCGCTATCGGTGTAGGCATCGTCCTGGCAGCTCTCCTCTTCATGAAGAGAATGGCTGATGTTACTGAGGCTCACGCATGGGTTGATATTGACGACGAGGAAACTGATCCTGACAATATCCTCCTCAAGAAGATACCTCAGAACACCCGTGTATTTGAGATAAACGGCCCTATGTTCTTTGCCGCAAGCGATAAATTCAAGTATATGCTGGACGACAAGAATATCGATATCCTTGTTATCCGTATGAGAAATGTTCCTGCGGTAGACGCTACCGGCGTTGAGTCGCTTATGCGTATCGTAAAGCGCTGTGAGCGCCACAACGTCAAGGTTGTATTCTCCCACGTAAACGAACAGCCTATGCACGCTATGGAAAAGGCCGGACTTGTTGAGCGTGTCGGCAAGGACAACTTCTGCAGCCATATCGACACTGCCCTTGTCAGAGCCGATGAGCTTGAAAAAGCCGCTGCCGCAAAATGATCTGCGGCTCGATATAAACGGTATGCACGTATCTATCGGGGAAGTACCTTTCTGAAGGAAGGTACTTCCCCGAAATCATTTTCCAGGAATCATGGTGACAAAATCCGGCAGATATGCTATAATAGAGAAAAGGAGATAAGCTTATGATTGATAACAAATTCGCACTTGTCTTTGCCGGCGGCGGCGGCAAAGGTGCATATGAAATAGGAGTATGGAAAGCACTCAGCGAAAAGAGCAGCCTTCCCATAGGAGCAGTCTCCGGCTCGTCAGTCGGAGCGCTGAACGCCGCAATGTTCGCTATAGGAGAGCTTGAAACGGCAGAAAAGCTCTGGACAGATCTTTCAAAAGATAAGGTGCTCACCGGAAGGAAAACAGATCCCTATGCCGGTATAGCAGGCCTTCTTTCCGGTCAGGGCGGCGGCATTCAGGAAATGTTGTCCGTCATTCTCGGCGCAAATAACGGCGGTTTCTTCTCAAAGGACGGCCTTGAAGCACTGATAAAAGACAGCGGCATCCCTGAAAAGATAAGCAGCAGCACTATCCCCTGCTATGTTACCTGCACCAGAAAAAGCGATATGCGGCGCAGTTCGTTTCTGCTGAACAAACATGAGCCCCGTGAGGTCACAGAGATACTGCTCGCATCCTCGGCTATACCCTTCATCTTTCCGCCTCAGACCGTCAACGGCGAGCAGTACATCGACGGCGGACTTACTGACAATATCCCTGCTGCACCGCTCTACGATACAGGCTGGCGAAAATTCATCGTCGTTCACCTTGAACAGTGTACAGAAGCTAAAAAGGAGTCCTTTCGCCAGCGCTTCCCGGATGCCGGATTCATACATATATCCCCGGAGAAGGAGCAGGGCGGCTTTATGGACGACACTCTTGATTTCAGCCGTTCCAGCGCCGAAAGAAGGATAAGCGAAGGCTACAGCGATACTATCCGTCAGATAGAGTCCGGGCTTCTTTCCCTCCCCGAAGCTCCTCAGATAGAAATGGAGCAGCACTGATATATCGCCTTTATTATAACACTGTACTGCATACAAAACGAGCACATCCATCTGATAAAACATCAATAATCAATGTATTCTAAGCGGACGGCCAATGGTCATCCGCTTTTTTGGCGTCACTTTGTCAACCTATTTCAAAAATGTGGTTGACAAGTTGCGTGGATCGTGCTATAATATGTGTACTGACCGAAAGGAGATAAAATATGAAAACACGAGACATTACTATGATATCACTGTTCACCGCCCTTATTATAGTAGGAGCCTTCATAAAGATACAGCTCCCTATCTGTCCCATAACCCTACAGGTGGTATTCACTACCATGGCCGGAGTTCTTCTCGGCGGCAAAAAAGGAGCTGCTGCCGTAGGAGTATACATCATCCTCGGACTCATAGGACTGCCGGTATTCACTGGCGGCGGCGGTGTAGGATACGTCCTCCAGCCCACCTTCGGCTACATAATCGGCTTCATGCTGGGCGCTTACATTACCGGCACCATCGCTCACAACGGAGAGCCTACAGTCAAAAGACTGCTCATCGGATGTCTTGCCGGTCTGATACTCATTTTCGCAATGGGCATAGTCTACTGCTGGGCGATAAACCGCTTCTGGCTGGGCTCCTCCGTAAGAACATGGAAGCTGCTGAGCATATGCCTGCTCCCACTTCCGGCAGACGTATTGATCTGTGTGCTGATAGCCTTCCTTGGTCACAGGCTCATCCCAATAATGAAGCGCATGGAAAGACTTCACGCATAAGGAGAACAGCATGGATATACTTAAACTTTCAAATGAAATAATCGCCGGCAGAAGACTTACAAGCGGCGAGGACAAGTCCTTCTTCATTACTGCCGATCTTGAAAAGCTCTGCGTTGGCGCAGATCAGATACGCCGGGCACTCTGCGGCGATCATGTTGGCCTTTGCAGCATAATCAACGGACGCAGCGGCAGATGCTCTGAAAACTGCAAGTTCTGTGCTCAGTCCGCACATAACTGCACAGGTATCAACGAATACGGCTTTCTTGATGAGGAGGATATCCTCGCAGAATGCAGACATAATGCAGAGCGAGGTGTACACCGCTTTTCAATTGTCACCGCCGGCCGTACCCTCAGCGGCAGCGACTTTGAAAAAGCCGTTTCCGCATATAAAAAAATGAACGATGAATGCGATATCGAGCTTTGCGGCTCCCACGGATTCCTTACAGACGAACAGTTCCGCCGTCTCCGTGAGGCTGGAGTAAAGCGCTACCACTGCAATATCGAGACCTCTCGCAGAAATTTTCCAAATATATGTACTTCCCATACATTCGATGACAAGATAGCTTGTATAAAGCGTGCTCAGGCGGCAGGACTTGAAGTCTGTTCCGGCGGCATCATCGGCATGGGCGAGACCTGGGAGGACAGGATAGATATGGCAGATACACTTGCCGGACTTGGCGTCCGCTCCGTTCCGATAAACGCACTCATGCCAATAAAGGGCACTCCATTTGACGGCCTTAAAAGACTGTCAGAGGACGATATCCTGCGGACTGTAGCTATATTCCGTTATATACTCCCTGAGGCAAATATCCGTCTCGCCGCAGGACGTGATCTTATGAGGGACTGCGGAAAGCAGGCATTTCTCTCCGGTGCAGATTCAACTATAACCGGCGATATGCTGACAACCTCAGGAAATGATATAAGCTCTGACAAAACAATGCTTATCGACATGGGCTTTTCACTCTGAATAACGCCCTCCTTCATTAAGTGTGGTACTTATATAGAATGTTTACAGCATTTATTGAGGGAAACCCTTTTGAAAAAGGGGTTCCTCTGACGGAGGCGGTCCCCTCTGTCACGGTGTGACATCTCCCTGTAGTACAGGGAGATGTCCGAAGGACAGAGGGTCGTCGCTCCTGTTAGGAGTCACCCTCAAACTCCCTTCCTAAAACTTTCAGTTTTAAATTTTCCCCATATAGGGCGCAACCCATGTATTTCTACATGGGCTTTTTTATTTTCATGCGCCCTATATGGGGAAAAATAAGATTAAAAGTCTTTGG
>ERZ795051.1248-NODE-1248-length-33700-cov-6.125873_pt1 | contig 33700 bp, 24 predicted proteins | sample MGYA00375135_ERZ795051 | MGnify/ENA primary metagenome ERZ795051 (study PRJEB30180, sample SAMN05720222) | activated sludge metagenome | isolation source: Anaerobic digester | place: Japan | collected 2015-05-26 ... | reverse complement strand
TAAAAAAACTAAATCTCATGATTTGCTTCATTAGATATTCTCCATAAAACTTTTTTTACAGTATGATATTTAAGTTTTTTATTTTGTGGAAGCCCAGAGAAAACCTCGGCGAAGTAATCCTCCAATCTCTGCATTGTTCCACACACGCACAGCAACAACATTATCACCTGCCTTGACCTTACCTGTTACATCTACATCCATCTCTAATGCCTGGCGTCCTGCCCACCAGAGTTTCCACTCCCTGTGGCCAACATAGTTGCCATTAATCCAGACCCATCCCTCGTTGATAACACCACCAAGATGGAGTTTAAGAGGTTTGTTAACCATGTTTGCTGGAACCCTGACTGTAAAACGATACCAACCATACCCATCATAGTCATGTCCCTTTGCATCTTCTGGCTTATCCTGCTGGTCCCAGGTATAAAAGGTATTCTTAGTTCCCCATTTCTTATCATCAAAACTCGGCAAATACCATTGTCCAATAACTCCTTCATTATACAGGTCACGCTGAAATTTAGATTCAAGTGGAATCTGAGCAATCATTGTCCCTTCTTCACCATACACCTTCTTCGAAAGTTCTATATATCTTTCCATCCATCCATTGTTAAAATCCGGATGTTTCTTTGGCCCAATAAAAAAAGAATAAATTGAATATAGTTTTGCAACATCATCTTCTGCTCGTTGCGCCTGTTTGATTGCTTCCTTGTAGTCGAGTTTTTTCTCTGCTTCATCCCGGGCTGCAATCGCCTCAAGATGGTCAGCAATTAAAACAAAAGCATTAAAACGTTCCCGCTGTTTCGGGGTCATTGCACATTTTTCGGCTTTCTCAACATACTGATGAATCTTTTTTGTAAAATCAACTGTGTAGATGTGGTTTACAAGCCAGTCCTCATGACAGTGAACAGTAGCAGATCCAAGGGCTTTCTCGCATTCATCCCACCATTGCTGAACCAGAGGCCCTGCCTCAGGACCAAAAAATGTGTTGTAAAAATCTTTCTTGAGTGCCTCAACATCTGCATTTGCATCCCACATCAGTTTCCCACGAATATAATAACTAATCCAGGTTATCATAAATGTCTTGCGACCTTCTGACTGAAACCCTTTAATCTTCATCTCTTTATACAACTTTGCATTAATGGCAAAATTCGATACATCACGTTCTGGCACAAAACTGCCAAGTAGAAAACCAGGATTGTAATCGTATAGATATACGTGAGGAGTGAGTTTACACCATTGTTTCATGATGCTTATTGTCTCAGTCCGTCGCCAACAGGCAGGATCGTTTCCTGGATGAAGAACACAGGACGAGATTGGCGCATACATCACAGCTATGTTCTGTGGAATTTCAACACCCTGCGGTGGCATCTCCCGCCCTGCGTATGCCATCGTCGATACCCATTTGTCAGGAAATTCTTTTGCAAGCTTCGCCGCAAATCCAAAAAACTCCTCACTGTTCATAGGATGGTGAATATAGTTTGGATAATTAAAATTCTGGTTAAGGTCCTTATACTTTGGATCATAATCAAAAACCGCGCCATCAGGCGGACTGATACCAAAGCCATTACGGCTGACAATCCGAGATGTGGTACTTTTTTTGCCCGCGAATGCCTCCTTCAGGTTCTGTACTGCAACCTCTAATGTCCTTGGATTTCCGAGAGAAAGCATGGTGACATTTTCATAATATTTCCCATTAGACCATATCATTGGTTCTCGACTTCCCTGCTGGTTCATCTGGAATAACTCTGGTTCCTTAGGATAAAATTCATTCGGTGGGACCAGGTAAGCAAGGAATCCATCACCAACAGGAGGATAAAATGATCCCTGTGTATACTTGATCTTGTTTTCCCAGTCAGAGAAAATTTTCCGTTCCTCGGCTGTCGATGGGAACCATCCACCCAGATTATTTTCACGAAGCGCAAAGTCCGGCTTGCTTACAAGGTCTGTCTCAGGAAATGTAATAGTTTTCTTTTCAGGAATAACCTCGCCCCATTCACCGGGAAAATACCATCGACAACCAAGACGCTCAAGAAATTCATATCCTGCGTAGATTGTCCCACGATAAGGACCATCAGAATTGCCACCAATAAAAATCTGGTTGTTCCTTGTCTTAATAATAAACCCCTCTTCTTCAAAAACTTTCGGATCACCCACAACTTCCTTGAATCCAGCAGGAATAACAATCTTGTTTTTCTCAGCAATCTTTGTGTGTCCGATTAAAATCTTTACTGGCAGTTGCGTGGAATCTGTCTCGCCTTCTTTCAAAACTGGCAACCTTGCACCACTCATTTTTTCTAAATATTTCTGAATTTCTACTGCTGCTGTCTGTGCCTGCGCCTCATCCGCAGCAATGATTACAGCATTTGGCTTTCCATCCTTTACAAGGGTTAAATCAGCAGCACTTAATAAACTACACGATGCGAGAATTACTGATATAACAATACATATTCCTGACTTTATTCCCTTCATCTCATCCTCCTGTTCTTGTTTTTTATTTTTCAATAGTTTCAAAATTTTTTATATCCCTCTCTAAATCCCCCTCGCCCCCTTTACAAAAGTGGGAAATTGCAGAGGGATCGCACCTGAAGGTGCTCACTATATTTTCATCCTCCTTGCTTTGCAAAGGAAGGCCGGTTTTTTTACCCATCTTTTATATCTTATCGATAATACTTTTTAATGATTTATATGAATTCTCAATGATTGTGGGTAATGGACTTTTCCAGTATTCTTCCCTGAAGATTTCGATTGAAAGAAATCCATTATAGTTTTTATTCTTCAAAACCTTCAGGATATCATAAAGAGGAATTACACTCAACCCTGGGTATAATCTATGTCCATCATTTAATTCTTCTTTTGGTCTATTCTCGCAATCATTTATATGCACAATCAACAGTTTTTCTATTGGTATCTTTTCAATCTCCTCTATAGAAACACCTGATTTATAATAATGAAATGTGTCCATTATAAAACCCGCATTTTCGCTTTGGCTTTCTTCTATTATATCCATTGCCTGCTTGGGCCCTGGAATAAATGGATGCATTCCAAGTGGTTCAAGCGCAATTCTGATTCCATAGTTTCCTGCTATTTTGCAACATTCTTTAAGTGCCTTTCCTGCTATTTTTACTGCTTCTGGATATGAAAGATTTGATGGAGGTATATCCGGGCACAAAAGCAGGACATCGCAGGAAAGATTAGAGGCAATCTCACTTCCCCATTTGATTTCGTTTATGGTCTGCGACATATCCCCAAAAGACCTGAGAAAAAAAGGACAGATACCAGCAACCCTTAGATTATTTTTAGCAATAATTTCTTTAAGTGATTGTTCACTATCATCTATCAGGAATTTTCTTAGTTTCTCTGCCCATATTTCGATTCCATCAAACATCTTAGATTCTCCAAGTGAAATTATATCCTGCTCTAATGAATATGGCATCGTTGTTGCTTCATTCAAACAAATCTTCATTTGTCCCCCTTCGCGTATTACATTCATTATATCTTAAATTCCTATACTTACTGTTTTTTCTAATGGAGATAGAGTGAAACGACTAATCTCAGCATTTTCTGCCTTTATGTACCCTTTATTTTTTACTATTCAACTGTATTTGTTCAGGCGTTACCCTCAACAGGGTAAACGGATATAAAACAGTGGCATATATTGTGCCATCATGGGCAACAATCATTGATAGAATATAATGAAGTGGGGTCAGCGTGCCATCAGGAAGAGTATGAAACCCATGATGTGGGCGCGAAGACCCGGCAAAATCAAAGAACTCAGGGTTCTTAACAGCAAACACTCCGAGGTCCATCATCTGTTTTTTTCGTGGGTCGTATTTAACTAAGTGATGTAAGAATCCGCGTCCGAAACCAGTGTCATTATCAATCCTGATTGCTGAATAGACGCTTCCGTCTTTTGCAATACAAAGAGAACCGCGTGAATCAGGATTTTTTCCTTGAATTCTATTGCCAACTGAGAATCCCTTAACAGGTCTTCCGGTTCTGCCGCCGAGGTCAATCTTGAACAATCGCAGGTCACTGAGGAATACAAGATATGCAGTTCGTCCATCCGCTGCCAGACGCCAGTCAAATCCATCAGCATATTTATATTTTTTAATCTGATCCGCAATTAATTCTGGAATTGGTTTACCATCCAACAGTAGATTATCAAGAGTAACCTTGTCAGTACGCGGATCATACCGTGCAATATGGTAATCTGCAGTAATTACAGTCGCCCTGCCGTATCTGTCAACTAAGGTATTTGACTGGCCAAGAAGATACCGTTTTTCCATTTCTTTTTCGTTTTTTGGACCAAGCAAACGATATCCTTTTTCCGGATGTTTCATATCATAAAGCATCCAGTAACTATGCTCGCTGGTTATTACATAAATTAGTCCGCGTTTTTCGTCGGCAGTAACATCAATAACACCCTCTCCTTCTATATCAGTATTGGCATCTATAGATTTACTGTGTTTTGCTATACGAGGATCATCTATAGGCATCGGCATTCCGAGATTTTTTGCCTCGCCTGTTTCAGGGTTATACGTCATCACATAACCACCACGATAGGTTGCAATTTTACCAGTTTTTACCTCATCAGGAGTTGGGTATCCCTGCTTTGAACCAAAATATATTGTGCCTGAGGGTCCAACAAAATTGCGCGTATGAATTTTTGATTGCGCGGCATAGCCAGTTGGTTCAAGTGGCAACCCAACCAGTTTATGGGTATCAACCACTATCTTGAATTCTTCAGTGGCCGGGTCGAACTCCACCAGATATGAATTCCGGCCATATGCTGCTGTTCCAATATAAATTTTTCCATTTTTCCCTTCGCATAAGGAGAAATATCCTGATTCTTCTGTTGTTGTTTCAGGAGGGATATAATACGCCTTTGCCCAAAGATATTTCAATGGTGAAGTTGAATTACTGGCTGGGGTTGATTCTGCAGATAATCCTACACAACAGCAGGAGATAAATAATACAGATGCGAGAATAAGTGTCAAAATCTTATTATTATCACACCTAAATCTGCATCTCATAGTAAAACCTCCCTCCATCTTTTTTACAACTCAATCGCAAAATCTACTCTGTATGATAATACCTGATTAACCTGCTTGTCAAAGTATCTGCGTTGTATTGGAATCTTTACCTTATCATATAATTCAAAAGGTGAATGCAAATTGCAAAACCCAAAATTAACTACTTTCATTGCCTTTGTTTTTCCTTTTACACTTTGCATCTTGCAATCTCTTTCTTGCACTCCTTTTTTTACGAAGATGCGAGTATCGGATGCCTGTATGATAAAATATTGAACGAAGATAAACAGATAAGGATCTTTTTAAAATGACTGAAAAAGAAATATCATATGAATACCATAATACAAAATATTCATCCTGTTCTCCTGGCGCTTCTTGCAGGCATTTTTACGTGGTGTATGACTGCTATTGGTGCTGGCTTTGTTTTTCTTACAAAGGAATTTCACCAGAAAACATTTGATTTAATGCTTGGTTTTGCTGCTGGGATTATGGTTGCTGCAAGTTTTTGGTCACTTCTCAGTCCTGCGATTGAAATGTCTAAAAATCTTCATTTCTTTTCGTGGTTTCCTGCATCTACTGGATTTTTGTGCGGCGCATTACTTTTGCGGTTAGCAGATGTATTTTTGCCACATCTTCATCTTGGATATTCCGATGCAGAAGCAGAAGGAATAAAAACATCTTTGTCTCGTACAACTCTTCTTGTTCTTGCCATTACACTTCATAATGTACCCGAAGGGCTGGCTGTTGGTGTTGCGATTGGTTCTGCTTTCTCAGGATTTTCTGACTCAACAATTACATCTGCACTTGTGCTTGCGCTCGGAATTGGTATACAAAACATACCTGAAGGTTTTGCTGTTTCAATATCATTAAGAAGGGATGGTTCCTCGAGATTTAAGAGTTTTTGGTATGGCCAGCTTTCAGCAATTGTTGAACCAATATTCGCTGTTATTGGCGCCTTTGGTGTTATGTGGGCAAAACCACTTTTACCATATTCTATGGGGTTTGCCGCAGGGGCGATGATTTTTGTTGTTGTGGAAGAAATTATTCCTGAATCTCAGAAAAATAATAATGTTGATCTTTCTACTGCTGGAGTTATTCTCGGATTTATTGTTATGATGATTCTGGATGTTGCCTTTGGCTAAAAAAGGGCGCTATCATTTTTCATCTGGATGTCAAGCATCTCTGCAAACTTCATTGCATTTTTTGCCGCATAACCAGCATGACAATTATTAAAGAAGATAAAACTTATCTCTGATTTTTCCATCATCGAGCGCGCAACTCTTTCAATCTCCTCTAACTCCTGGTCCGAATAATTGTAGTTATACCTTTCAGAAACCGGTGTATTGAACCAATTTTTGTTTCTTCCATGACACCTCAGATATGCAATGTTTGAAGTAATTACATTGTTAAGAGGCATAAGCCGATGTAGTTTTGGTTCATCAACAGCACAAAAAGCAATATTATTTTTTTTAAGAAAATCATAGTGTTTTGTTGATGCCCAGGCAATATTTCTAAATTCTATTACAAGTGGTAAGTCAACCAGAATTTCTTTTAACCTTATAATAAAATCATAGGAATCAGAGGAAGGATAAAAAAATACTGGAAATTGAAGAAGGACTGCTCCGAGTTTATTCATCTTTTTTAATGGAATAATGGCTTCTTTGAATTTAATAGAACTTTCTTCCACTTGTTTTACATCTGGCTTTGTCTCAAGGCGATCATCAAAAAAATCATGGGTTATACCTTTATACGCCTTTACAGAAAATATAAAATCAGGTCGTGTTTTTTTAGCCATTGCTTCAAGATTCTCTGGCGCAGGTATATGATAATATGTTGAGTTTATTTCCACAGCATTAAACCCGAGATATTCAGAATAATATTCGAGCATTTTACCTGTTGAAATACCTTCAGGATATACAACACCCTTCCAGTCAGGGAATGAAAAACCTGATGTTCCTATTTTTACTGTTGTCATTTCCAATTCTTCCAATCAAGAACTGTTCTTGTAAAAGGGTCTGCACAGTATCCATCCGCCTGATATACAAAAATCCCATCGGCTCCCTCATTAAAAAATCTTCTGATGTCATACTTGATATCAGATGGATACCTGTACAAAGATATCTGTGAATTAGAAAATGAACCAAGATGAGTAAGCCATCCATCAATAATACCAAAAACCCTGCATCCATAATCCTTCCATCCGATATAAGGTCTTAGAGAAAAAATAGGGCTGCGGCTTAAAAGATTTGATGGTATAACACACTGTATTATTCCCTGTTTTGCCAGTGTTTCAAATACCTTATAATAAACTATATCCCCTGCAGGTATCCTTACAGTAAGCGGAATCTTTCTTTTCCCGGACATTTTATTGATAACATTATGAATTTCCATAAAAAGAGAAATAAGATCTTCCTCAGTGTGGTAATAGGGATACCTCATACAATCAATTGACACTCCGTGTGTGCCCCACTCAATAAATTCTCCTATAATTGATGCTGCATACTGCCTTGTTTCCTGCACATTGTATCTTAATATGTTTCCTGTTCTCCATTCAGGATGTTGTCTGCTGATTTTTTCTTCAAGGTCAGTACCAGGATAGCAATTTGTAAGTCCTGCGTTTGCGTAGTGAACCATTCCAAGTTCACTGCAGGCATCAATTGTTTCTCTCAGAATATCAAGAGACCTGACCATTGAAGCAGGGCCAGGACTGAACGTCCCATCATCGCCCATCATCGCACCCTTACTATGTCTTTCAGCAATTCTGCTATAATGGAGCGCCCTTGAACCAAACCGAATAACCTGCGTGTGTATCTCGTTTGCGCCCATTTCCCTGAACAATTTCATTGCTTCTTTCACCTCGTATTTTTTTTCAAGATTATAAAGAAAAGCCCAGGAGTATGATTCAAAATAAAGCGCAAGGGTTTTATCTGACCATTTGGGATTTACATATCCTGTGTTTTCTTTTTTCTTTTCGTCAGGAACAATCTTTATGTAGTGGATTGAACCAAACGGCCATTTTTCGGGTTCTCTTATTGATAATGGGGTTGGACTGATTTCAATTGCGCTGTTTTTGTCTAATTCAACACTTTTCCAGAGGATTTCTTTGTGGTATTTATCCTGAAACTCTGGTCTATTCCTTTCTGCGATAAAAGGATATCTGATTTTTTCATTGCTTACAGAGACCCTCATATGTATAATTCCATATAGAATGCCAAAATATATTTTGTATCTTCCAGAAATACCCGGCTTTATCGTTAGTGCCTTTACTTCTTCATCCCCATTAAACATAAGATAACCAGATTCAATCTTCCAGCCCTTTTCTAAAACATATTGATTCCAATCAGAGATATACAGGGTTTTACAGGGTAAAAGTTCAACATCAGTTTTATATTCTGTAATTCCTTCATCTGTGAGAACCTTGATGCATATTTTTATATCCCCTGTATATTTATGAAGATTATTCAGATAAAGATTCCAGTAAACAGGATGGCCACTACCATTGAATTTTACATTTCCATATATAACTGCTTCATTCCATTCCCAGAAAGAACACCTAAGCATTTTATCAGCATCAATATATGAAAAAATTGAACAGGGATTCCATACATTCCCATCAAGAGAATAAGATATCTTTGCGCCATAAATTGGTTTTAGATTTTGACTGATTCTTATTTCAACAAAACCATCGTTAATCATCTGTTTTATAGATATCATGAGCCCTCCAACAAAAACCTTCAATAATGTGTTTTTCAATATTATAATCCCATAGAAATATTTGACAATTTATATGGTTAATACATATAATAATACCTAAATTCGTAGGTGGTAGCACGGCGAGAGAAAGCAGATTTTTTTCAGTGTTTATAAAACACCGGGGTCAACTCTTGACTCTTGACAAATCCATTCTTAAAATTTCATTTTCCAATGAAAAAAATGTGGTGAGGGACTTTAGTTCTGTGTCTTTTTCTCTAACACCATAAGTATATCGCACCTAAAGGTGCTCACTACATTCTTTCTATTGTCGATTTTAAGCATTTCTGAATTTTTTAGTGTGGTTGTGACTTGCTTAATGCCATATTCACCTTTATAATTATTTTAATGGAGAACAATAATAAAAAATATTATAACCTGCAGGTTTCACAGGTACTCGGATTTTTAAAAAATTACGATAGTTTTGCCCTGTTTGATACTTCACTTTGTGATTCTGAAAATTACCGTTCAGTAATTTGTTATGATCTTTGTGAAAGAATCCAGATTGAGGATTTTTCTGAGATTAAGGAGAAAATAGATACTGTCGAAAAGATTACCAAATCAGGGTATCATGCTGTGTGTGTAATCCCTTATGAGGCAGGCCTTGCTCTTGAACCATCCTGTGGCTATAAAGAAAAATTGCCATATCCCTGTGTTTTTCTTTTTTTCAAGAAGAATCTGATTTTTAATCATAATTCTGGAGAGTTTTTAGAAGACATTCCAGATGACTTTTTGCTTAAATCAGTAAACACAAGATGGGCAATGAAAAGATTATGGTTTGATACACATTATAGGGAATATAGCGGGAAAATTAAAAAAATTAAATACCTTATTGAACAGGGAGAAACATATCAGGTTAATTACACAATAAGATGCAGATTTAATTTTTCTGGTTCAGTTTTTGGAATGTACCTTGATCTTCGAGAAAGGCAACGAGTGCCCTACTCTGCTCTTATCAGGTGTAATGACCATTTCATTTTATCATTTTCACCAGAACTTTTTTTCAGAAAACAGGACAATTTAATAAAAGTAAGACCGATGAAGGGAACAATCAAAAGAGGCAAAAACCAATCACAGGATAAAAGATATAAAAACAATTTAAGCAACAGTATCAAAAATAAGGCAGAAAATTTGATGATAGTTGATATGATGAGAAATGACCTTGGAAAAATTTGTGTTTATGGTTCAGTCGTGACAGAATCCTTGTTCCAAATTGAAAAATATGAAACCCTTTATCAAATGACATCAACAATTAAAGGTACACTTAAGAAAAATATTAAATTTTCAGATATTATAAAAGCCATCTTTCCATCAGCTTCTATAACCGGGGCACCTAAAATAAGAACAATGCAAATTATTTCTGAACTTGAAAAAAGTCATAGAAAAATTTATACAGGAACAATTGGGATACTATATCCTGACAATTCAGCAGTTTTTAATGTCGCAATCCGCACCATTCTCATTAAGAAAAATTTAGGAGAAATGGGTGTGGGTGGAGGCATTGTTTATGATTCAAAACCCGATAAAGAATATTTAGAATGCCTTCTAAAATCAGCATTTCTTGTTTCTGCTTGTAAAAAAATCCAACTTATTGAAACAATGAGGTGGAGTAAAAAAGAAGGTTATTTCCTTCTTGATTTACATCTTAAAAGATTGCAAAAAAGTGCAGAATTTTTTAAATTTGAATATAACAGGAAAAAAATTATCAGTTTACTTGAAAAATTAACATCGAACTTTGATCCAGATAATATTTACAAAATTAGACTTTTACTCTTTCAAAATGGTTCTATATCCATATCTTTTCAAAAAATTGATTTTTTAAACTTAGAAAAGCAAAAAACATCAATTTCAAATAGAAAAATAGACCCTGAAAATCTTTTTCTTTATCATAAAACAACAGTGAGAGACATTTACGAACATACCTACAAAAAAGCTATAGAAAATGGATACTTTGATATAATTTTTGAAAACAAATTTGGAGAAATTACTGAAGGATGTATTACCAATATTTTCGTTGAAAAAAATGGCATTCTTTATACACCGCCTATTTCTTGTGGACTTTTACCTGGGATTCTTAGAGAATATCTTATCAAAAAAAATGTGGCAAAAGAAAAAATTATAACAAAAAATGAAATTTTTTCTGCAGACAAAATTTATCTTGGAAACAGTGTCAGAGGTTTAATTCAGGTATCAATAGAAGCACAAAAAAATTTCAAGAATACAACTGATCAATAATTTGAGCCATTATAAAGTCATTAAGAGTTAAACCCTTAGAAGCATGGGTTGTTAAACTAATTTTGACTTTGTTATAAGAGACTGTTATTGTTGGATGATGAAACTGTTCTTCTGAAACAATTGAAACCAAATCAACAAAATATTTAGCCTCTATAAAATCCTTAAATTTATACTCTTTTACAATTTTTTTATCTTCAATAAGTGTCCACCCATCAAATTTCTCTAATAATTTTGTTATCTGTTCTTTTTGTAATGGAGGTGTCCCAGCCTCACAGGGTTCACATTTTGATGGAATTTCTGATTTTTTCCCGACAACTGGATTTTTAATAATTTCTTCTAAATTTTTCATCACATCGTCATAATTAAGACTTTCTGTTATTTCTTCTGAGATTTGGATATATCTAACAACATTATTTTTGTCTACTATTATTACTGTTCTTGCAAGCAGTTTAAGTTCTTTAATCAATACACCATAATTAAGCCCAAAGGATGAATATTTATAATCAGAAAAAACAAAAACATTTTTTATGTTATTTAATTCACAAAATCTTTTCTGTGCAAAGGGAAGGTCATTACTAATACCTATAACAACTATATCAGAAGAAAGATTTGATGCTTTTTTATTAAATTCTCTTACCTGAAGGTCACACACAGAGGTATCAAGAGAAGGAAAAGTTGTTATTATTTTAATTTTTTCATCAAACTGATTAAGGAAAATGTCCTTCATTTCTGAAGAAACAACCCTGAAATCAGGGGCAAAATCATAAACCTTTATATTTCTACCAACAATGTTTAATATATTATTTTTGAATTTTACCTGCCTCATAATTTTCTCCTTTGATTATTCAGATGGAATACTTTTTCAAAATTTCTTTTACCTTTAATTCTCTGTCGACAAATTTTTTTGATTCATAAGAAATAAAAGATTCTTCAAATGTCGGTTCTTCTTTTTTATAAAAAATTCCCAAAGGTATCTTTGTATCTGAATTATAATCCCATTCTCTTGCTTTTTTCATTGCAATATCAAAATCATCAAGATTATTTTCTTCCATAATATAAACTCTTTTGTCATAGTATTCATACATATTGAAAAATGTTACACATACCTGAAGAACATCAACAATTGAAAAACCCTTATGCATTATCGCTTCTAACATTATTCTTTTTAGCAAATCTATGCCATGAGAAAATGTTCTTGCAACAAATGTTGCACCTGCTGCAATCATTAACTCAATTGGATTAAAAGGTTTCTCTTTATTTCCATATGGAGTTGACCTACCTTTATAACCTACAGGGGATGTTGGTGTAAACTGTCCTGTTGTCAGTCCATAAACACGATTATTATGAATAATCATAGTTATATCAATATTTCTTTTAGCAGCAAACAAAAGATGCTCAAGTCCTTCTCCATATGAATCACCATCTCCTGAAAAACCAATCACCTTTAATGAAGGATTTGCTATTTTTATTCCTTGTGCAACTGGAACAACCCTTCCATGAAGAGAATAAAAACTATTTAAATTTATATAATCAACAATCTTTGCATGACATCCAATACCTGAAACAAGGACAATATTCTCAATTGGGGTACCTTTGCTCACAATCTCTTTTACAACAAGTTTTAGAGCATTTAAAATCGCAAAGTTTCCACAACCAGTACACCAGGTATTTTTGGCATTTGTGTTAAGTTTGGTTATGTCCATTTATAATACCTTTAATTTATTTTCAATCTCATCTACAGAAAAAGGTCTTCCGTCATACTTTAGGATTTTATCATTTATAGAAAATCCATAACTTTTTATTAAATTTCCAAGTTGTCCAGTAGCATTATTTTCAATATCTATTAATCTTTTAACTCCTTCCAATGCTTTTCTAAATTGATTAACTGGGAAAGGATGCAAAACCACAACCTGTATAACCTTAAGATTATACTTTTTACCTAACTCAACACAAACAGGCATATTTGAGCCCCAACACAAAATAGCAGTTTCTGAATTTTTATTTCCATATACCTTAACACATTCAAATCTATTTTCAATTTCTTTAAGAAGAAATTTTTCTTTAATAAGAACACGTTTCTCTTGCATTGATTTTGTAATTACAGGATTTTCTGTTGTTATTCCATATTCATCATGTTCATAACTGTTTACTTTGATAATTGCTTCTTTTTTAGGCACAAAACACATTGGAGAGATGCCATTTTCAGTATATTTATATCTTTTGAATGGTTCATCTCCATTCCACACTATGGGTTGTGAAAAATTAATCTGATCCACTTCATCCAGATTAAAACTATAAACATTTTCAGCAATTGATTTGTCAGTAAGAATAATTGATGGGATTTGATATTTCCATGCTATATCAACTGAAATAGCTCCAAGATAATATGCCTGCTCACAATCACCAGGGCTTACTACAAATCTTGTGAATTCCCCATGTCCAGAATGAATTGCATAAAATAATTCTGTTTGTCCTGTGTATGTTGGTAATCCTGTGCTTGGACCTGTCCTCTGTCCAAGAACAATTACAACAGGAATTTCTGCCATACCTGATAAACTCAACCCCTCATTCATTAAACAAAACCCACCGCCAGATGTTCCAACAGCAGATTTCTTTCCCGTGTAAGCAAATCCAAGAGCCATCATGATCACCGATATTTCATTTTCAGCGTGTATCACCTGAAGACCAAACTGTTTAGCAAGTCCTGCAAGAAAATGCAAAAGCCCGGACGACGGAGTCATCGGGTAACCAACGTAGGCATCAAGTCCTCCAGCAACAAAACCAAGACCCAGGGCTTCATTTCCTGTTAACACAGGCAGAGAATTTTGTTGAAGTTTTTCAATACTAATCAGTTCTTTTGCATACTCATAGCCCTTCTTTGCTACCTTTAGGTTTAGATCAATTTCTTTTGGTATTGTTATTTTCAAGGTTTTTTCAATAATATCCCAACTTATTCCTGTTGCTTTTCCAAAAGCGCCAAGAAGACAGGAATTTTTCATCAATTCAGGGGCATTTTCTTCTTTTAAAATTGAGTTAATTGGAATGCCTGTTCCACAGGCATCTGCATGCATTTTAATTTGCTCTGAATCATAAATATAAAAACATTTATTTTTGAGAGTTTTGCGATGTTTATCAAGAGTTTCAGCATTAAGGGCAATCAATATATCTATTTCTTCTTTGTGAGCATAAATTTTTATATCTGAAGCCCTGATAATTGAAAATGTATGTCCACCTCTAATTAAGGAAGGATAGTCCCTGTGGACAAAAATTCTATAGCCAATAGAAGACAGCATCTGGGCAATCACAATACTTGCTTTATCTATTCCATCACCCGCTTTCCCACCGATCAATATAGAAATTTCTTTCACCATATTCCGTTCTCACTCATAAAACATTTTCCATATTTTACTTCAATTCCATAGATTCTGGCTTTTTCAATTGCCTGATTTGATTCAGAACCTGGCTGCATCCACACATTTTTTATGCCGAGGGCATGGCATTGTTCGATAATTTCAACAGTAACTTCTGGTTTTACCACAGTTACTACGATGTCCGGCAATGGATTAATTTCTTTAAGAGATGTATAAATGTGTTGCTGCAAAATTAAGCCATTTTTGGGATTTACTCCAACAACATTGAAATTATTGGCAAGAAGGTCTTCAAATATTTTATAGCCGATTTTACTTTGATCGGACGATACACCGACAAGCGCAATTTTTTTATCCTTATAGCCCTGCATTATTTCCTCAGGTTCGTTTACCTTGGTTCTGTTTTATTTTATACTAAATCAGCATTTTTTCAAAAACAGAAATTTGTGTTAAAATAAATTAGTATGAGAAAAGATTCATACTGCAATCATAATTGGTACGAGGCCTGAAATAATAAAAACTTCGCCATTAATAAAAAAACTTCATCATTTGAAATTTCCCTTTTTAGTAATCCATACCGGTCAGCATTATTCTGAAAACATGGATGCGGTTTTCTTTACACAACTTAATCTTCCGCAGCCGGATATCAGAATCAATGTTGGTTCAGGTTCTCATGGAGAACAAACAGGTAGATGTCTTGAAGCCCTTGAGAGAATTTTAACAAAAAGACAACCTGAAGTGATTTTAGTTCAAGGAGATACCAATACTGTGCTTGCTGGTGCTCTTGCAGCATCAAAACTCAATATTAAAATTGGTCATATTGAAGCCGGGCTACGCAGTTATGACCGTTCAATGCCAGAGGAAATCAACAGGGTAATTGCAGACCATCTTTCATATTATCTTTTTGCTCCAACAAAATTAAGCAAGGATAATCTTTACAAAGAAGGTATCACAAAGAACGTTTTTGTCACCGGTAATACCATTGTAGAGGCATTGAAAGAAAATATAAAAATGGCTGAAGAGCAAATCAATGATGAAATATTTAAAAGGTTTAAAATAGAAAAAGGCAAGTTTTTTCTTATGACCTTACATCGCCAGGAAAATGTTGATAACAAACAAAAACTGGAACAAATCATTCTTGGTATCAATGACGTTGTGAAGAAATTCAACATGCCTGTTATCTTTCCGGTTCATCCAAGAACAGTAAAGAATTTTAAGAGATTCAAATTCAATAAGATTCTGGAGAAAATTACACTTACAGAACCACTTGGATATTTTGAATTTTTAAAATTGCAAAAATATGCATGTTTAATTCTCACTGATTCTGGTGGTTTACAGGAAGAGTCATGTATTCTTAGAATTCCCTGTGTTACGCTGAGAGAAAACACCGAAAGACCAGAAACCCTAAATGTTGGTAGTAACTTGCTGGCTGGATGGCAGAGAGAAAAGATACTTTCATCCGTTTGCAAAATGATCAATCTTGAAAAAAAATGGAAACATCCCTTTGGAAATGGTAAAACAAGTGACAGAATCATTAACATCATCACAAAGGAAAAAATATGAAAAAAAACATACTATCAGGCATATTTCTTTTTCTGTTTATTGCTTGTGTTCAAAAATTGCAGGCAGGTGATTTTTTTACAGAATTTTATTCTGAAGCAGTAAAGGCAAACCTTACAGGATTATCTACATCAGCAAAATTGAAGATAGGTATAAAAGAACAAAAGGTTGATTATTATCTGTATCTTTTTTATGAGTGGGCAGATACCACAGGAACTGACCTTCCTTTTGAGTACAGATACCAAGGATTAACAGCAGGCGTTGAAATACGATACTGGCTGATTGAACGAAGTCTGGCTGCTATTTTAGGTTATGGTTTTGGATTAACCGACAATGTTGATGGAAAAAATAATTTTCAATACGGTCTTATAGGTTACCATGCTTTTGAAAAAGAAAAATTGTTTAGAGATCTTTATGGCGAACTTTTATGGATTGGCAGAGCTGATGACGTCTTCATGACTCTGCGATACAGGCATGGCAAAACTTTGTATAAAACACCTGACACGCGTCTGTGGGCGTATGGAGTAATATTTCTCAATGGGTCTGGGAAGGGCAAAAACGGTACAGAGAATCGGATTGAAGCAGGTCCAGGAATTGGATATATTTTCCTGAATGGCAAAGCATCAGCAAATCTTGAACTAAAGTATGGGCACTCATACAGAGGAAACATCGTCAGGGAAAACTATTTCAATCCCTTTTTTGTTATCAGCGTTGGCTTTTGAAGACATCAACTGGTTATAAGTGTTTGAAAGTAAATCTGAATTTTTCAAAATTGTATTGTCTATTTCCAGCATTTCCTTTTCGTTCAGTGTTTTAATTAAATTGTCGAATGCCCAGATGTTTTGTTCCAGTGTTTTTATAATGATATCTTTTGCATATCTATCATCTTTGGAAAAAACGTCTTTTATCACTTCAAGAAGAAACGGTGTTTGAATGACTGCCCTTGCAGCATTTGCCCTTACAATCCACTCTTTATCATATAGCAGGTTCATTACAAAAACTAACAATTGTCGATCTTGAAACCTTGCAAGAAATTTTGGACCGAGCAATCTCAAACGAATATCTTCTGATTTTATTAAGATTTTCAGTGCTTCCTGCATTTCTGAAGATTCTTGAGCCGAACACAAGAATTTCACTTTATCAGATGCTTCAATAATTTCCTGGATTGAACCCTTTTGTACAATTTTTAAAAACTCACCACAGGAAATTTGATTTTCTGCTGCTGTAATTTCTGTTTTAAAAACAGGATGTATTCCAACTCCTTCTTTATGTTCAGTTTTATCCCATTTCAGAACCTGTTGTGACCAGGTTTTTAAAAACAAATTCAGGGCTCTGAAAGAAGCGATTCCGTTAATAATATTGACAAGAAAAAGCCTGGGAATTGCTAACAATCCAGGCACTATTCCATATACCATTGTAACAATGACTACCCTCTGTATAATTCTTATAACCATAAAACATGTTGCAATAATAATAAGTAAAAAAAGCGGTGTTCCAGGATAAAATATTGGTTCCCACTTAAAAGGAACTATATTATAACGACCGAGTAAATAGATTATTACATACCCAAAGACAACATACCCAAGGAGATTACACGCAGAAGTTATAAAACCCTTCCTGTCTTTGATTAAATTTTCTTTTGTGGCTAAATTACCATGCCAGCCAGTATTCGCCCATTCCTGAAAGGCGATACCAACAATCCATCGTGTTTTTTGTTTTACTGCTCGTACGAAATCAAAAGGAAAATACGCCCAGTTAGAAATAAAATACTCTCTTTTACATAAAGGTCTGTACCATGGAGATTTATCATCAGCAAGAATGAGATTAACGAAAATTGATATTAGCCCCGCATCTTTTGTTGCTCTCGCAGCACTATAGTCTTCTGTTAGTGTATCTTCGTTAAATATATTAACTCCTCTGATTGATTCCATATAATTAAAAAATCTACGGGAAAAACCTGTTCCAACCCCTGCATAAGGAACAAAACCCTGCATTCTTTCTCTTACCATTACATCTTTCATATGGTTTTCTGAAAATTCATCCGCATAAGTCCAGTGAACCCAGTTGGAAAGTTTTGTTGGTAAAGGCAAAATTGGAAGTTGTACAGCATCAATCCTTGGAATTAAATAATTATAGAGTAAAAAAGAATATGGATGTACAAAATCTTCTGCGTCATGCATTACGATAATTTCAAAAAAAATATTGTTTTGTATTTCATATTCTTTAGCCGCTCTATAAATATGATTCAAACAATCGGCTTTATTTGTTGGTCCTGGTCTGGAGGTAACAACCTTAACAATTCTTGCATTTGTTTGTGCTAATTGGTCAACTGCATTCTGGGTATCTGGGTCATTAGGATATGTTCCAACAAAAACAATATATTTATCATATTCAACTCTTTTTATGATATTATCAAGCATTTTATTGATGACACCGGCTTCTTTCCATGCAGGAATAAACACGGCAATCATCTGTTGTTCTCGTAGTCTCAATCGATTAAGTGTTAATCTTTGTCTCGTTTTGAACCTGAATTTTCTTATGATACGCCAGGAATAACCCCAGATATCATAAACAAAATCTTGCACACCGCTCAGAACATATATAGTGACAACAAACCATGCCAACCCAATAAATAAATCCCGCCACAAAATCACCAAATCAGTTTTTGTCAACAATACACTCATTTACGTCTTCTGGCTAACGCTTTCAGGAACAATCTGATGAAAATGAATAGTCCGGTAAGAATGGCAATAATGATTGCACCCATGATAATTTTCATTACAAGGGTATACCGATTTCTCTCTTTTTCTATATTTTCCAACACTTCCTTTTCAAACGAATTGAACGAATAAACATCCTGTGATTTGTCGATGAGAACAATATTGCCAGCAAACTGGTCATATTTCTTTCTGTCGAGAAGTACTTCATTAAAATATGCAAGATCTTTGTCGCTTGCTATTATTGAATATAAAACGGCTTTCTCATTCCACGGCGAAGCAATTGCCTGCAATATAATTTTTCCAGCGATTGACTGTTCAACAACAGGCAATTGTCTGTTAATAATTGTTTTGCCACCTGCAGGAAGAATATATAAATTTTGCGCCACAGGTGAAATTTTTTTAATTTGTTCAGTATTGGTTATTAGTATGATACTGTTTTGAGAAAAATCTTTATTAAAGTTGTCACCAAACACTACATTCCATTTTAATGGCACCCTATTGACCTGTCCTGCGCGAGCAGCAATAATGGCGGCTGTTGTCAGTTGAACCTCTGTTGGTTTTTCTGGAAGCCATATTGTTACTTGTTTGGGTGTTAGTGAATATTCCTGCCTTACATAAGGAAAATGATTAACATAAGGATATCCTTTTACAAAACCTTTTGATAATCTAATGTATGATGTATCTTCAATAAGTGTCCATGCCAGTTCCTTATGACTTTTGCCGCAATCAACACTGCCAATATGATGATATGCCTTGAATTTGATTTGCCAGGCAGGTTCTCCAAGCAACTTCAAAGGGATTGGCACAATAATTTGCCCCTTATCTTTATTTTCATTGTTAAGTTGCACGCTTCCAACATAAATATCGTTTATCGAAATAGAAAGAACCGAAAGTTCTGGTTTTAATACAGCAGAATGCTTGAAATGTATCGCAAAATAAGAATCTTTGCCAATTGCAGTCATGATTGGTCTATGGATGATCAAACTTGCTTCCTTAAAGAAAGCTCCTTCAATCAAAATAGGAGATATCCCCATTTCTTCAAATGTGGCTTTCTGATAGGGCTTTCTTAACTCAGGTATGAATTTTTCAGGAACATTTGTTACCTCCATGGTATCAAAATCACACATCTCTGTCATACCTGAGATTAATGCATCAATGGCTTTCTGATAACCCTGTTTGCTTGTGCCAGAAATTGTCAATTTACTAAACTGTTTATCAATTGTCTTGCTAATGATATACCCTGTATCCACTTTATTCGTTTCCACAGCAACGATATCTTTAAATCCCGCAAAGAATATTCTGTTATTGTTAATTGGTTTATCAGTCAGTTCAACCCTTAATCTTAGCGGTGTTGCAACATTTTTCAATCCCCAGTCACCTGCAAGAACCAGAAGCGTTGCTAAATCATCTTTATAGAAGTTTTTATTCAGTGTCCATACTGAAGTCACAGGATTTACTTCAAGATTGTCAAAGTATGGGAAAGGATAAAAAGAAAGATTGAGATTTTTAACTGGTGCCCTGTTAATCACAAAAACTGATTCTGGGCTGAATCTAATCCAATTTGCAAAATTTTCGGCATCAGCGCATAATTCCTCTGTCGTATAATGTCTGGAAATGATTTTGATTTCATTGAAACCCTTTTTAACAAACTTCATAGGTATTTCAACTTTCCACTGGATGACTCCTGTTTTTTCAGAAGGAAATCTGCGACTGGCAACAGGATGTCCATTGATAAGTACGGTCATCAAGCCCCTGTTTCTCAACAGAGCATCAGAATAGGTATATACAAGCGATATATAACATGGCGAAGTGAATTGTAATTTTGGATGAAGGAAAAACCAGTAAGAGTACTCATTGTAAGGATACACAAAACTCGTTTCATCTCTGAACAAAGGCAATCTGTAAACCTTTGATTGTAAAAAAATCTTATCAATCTGATGAATCGTTGGCAAACTTGATCCTGGATAAATAATTCTTTCAGGAATGTAATAACATGTTCTGAGAAATGCTGATGGTTCAATATTTAAAATTTTTCTGAGGAGTGTTTCTGCTTCTTACCTGGTATTAAAAAAACCTGCCCTCAAAATAAGGTAGTTCTGGGTTCTCTCAATTCTTACTTCCTTAATACCCTTATCTGACAACCCATCTGCAATTTTCACTGCTTTTTCTTCTTCTCCTGCGGGTAAAGAAGAAATCTGAACAGTGTAATATTTATTATTCTTTATAAGTGCTGCAAATGCCAGATGATTGAGGGAAGAAAGCAGTAAAAATATTATGACAACAAAAAGGTATGGTAATGCTTGCAAAATTTCGTAAATACTAAATCCTTTCCATTCATCTTCACCCATAATTTGCATATGCCTCCTTTTCATATGCCTCCCTTTTATGAATGAAACATTTATTTATTATTTAAACAGGTATATCTTGCAATGGTAACCATAAGAAAAACATACTATTTACAAGAATTTTTGTCAAGAATTGGGCTTGTTTATAAAATACAGAATACTATTCATTCTAATCAAAAGTTGTAACAAAAATCCGGCTTTTTTAATTCCAATAAATTTTTGAGTGAAATCCATTAGCCCAACAAAATTGTTTTTATCTTATCCTTTATGCCAAACTTAATACTGGGTTGCAAAGTCAAAAGGTATACAAGTGACAACAATCAAAGTTAATCAGGTATCCATTCTGTATTTGATGGGATTGCTTGCCAATGACTTTATAATCACTACCTCGCGCTATCAGGTTCTCTATAGGTTAATTTGAATACTGTGTCACGCAGCCAACTTCTGAACGACTCATTGTCGCTGAACTGTTTGAACAACTGGGTATCATCTTTTAGCAGTGCAGTCATCACCCGTTCCAGCGCCTTATCGTGCTCAATACGAGCGTTTTGTTTATCAGAATTCTTGCGGGCGTTCTGGTAGGCAGTGTCTGCTGCTACGCGTGCCGGAATCTCTTCAGTGATAAGTTTTCTCACCCGATCCGCATCAGTCCAGGGAATGTTACCGAACAGATCGTTAAAGGCTTTGATAATGTTGGAAAGTCGGTCAAGTTCTGGTTCGGATTTGTACCCACAATTTCCGATGGGTATCGGTTGAATTTCAGCATCTGCATCAGGAAGCAAAATCCTTATACTCGCCTGCTTCTCCACACGATAACTTTCAATGTCGATTGCCTCCAGAATACCCTTAGAAAAATCCTTCTCCTCTGGCGCCGGCAACTTGGGTACCAGAAAGTTAAGAAAAATTGATAATTTTTCCCAATCAGCGTTGGTGTAAGGAAGGATTGAGGATAAAAAGTTATAGGTTCGCAGGAACGCTTTTGACTTACCTTTGAAGTCAACCTGACCATCCTCGTCCAGTTGCTTGATATAAGCAGCCACACAGCAATCAAGAATTGGATCAATCTGGTCGCGGACAGCGCCGCTCAAGTATAGTCGCACCAGTTCATCAACTTGTTCAGGTGTGTAAATCTGGTAACCATCAAGGTCAGCCTTAAGGTCGTGAAGTTTGTTGGGGTCTGTCTCATCAGCAAGAAGTGTTGTCTTATAATAAGGTTCAAAAGCCCTGCGAATCGTCTCAGGGTCATTGACAAAATCCAGGATAAAAGTGTCATGTTTCTGTGGATGGCTGCGATTGAGACGTGAAAGCGTCTGTACTGCCTTGACATCAGAAAGCACCTTGTCCACATACATCGTGTGCAGAAGCGGCTCATCATAACCGGTTTGAAACTTGTCGGCGCAGATCAAAAACCGGTAAGGGTCAACCTGTATCATGTCAGGAATTTGTCTTGAAGAAAAACCATTAAGAATTGCTTCAGTAACCTTCATCCCCTTATATTCATGTTCACCAGAAAATGCCACAATAGCCCGATAGGGACTCTTTCGCTCGGCAAGATATTCTTGAAACGCCTCAAAATATTGAATAGCCTGCTCAATACTGCCGGTCACCACCATGGCACGCGCCTTGCCGCCAATTTTGCCTTTGGCGATTACCTGTTCGTGGAAATGGTCCACCATGATTTCGGCTTTAAGCCGGATGGCGTACTCGTGATTCTCAACAAAACGCCGCAGTTTCTTCTGTGCTTTCTTGACGTCAAACTCTGGATCATCCTCAATGGTTTTGACAAGTTTATAATAACTTTTAACCGGTGTATAGTTTGCCAGCACATCCAGTATGAACCCCTCCTGAATGGCTTGTTTCATGGTGTAACTATGAAACGGTCGGTGTTTAACCTTGCAGTCAGGTTGCGGATCAGCCTCGCCAAACATTTCCAGAGTTTTGTTCTTGGGTGTAGCGGTAAAAGCAAAATAACTGGCGTTCGGCAATAGTTTCCTGCTTTCCATAAGACGGTTAATCTGGTCTTCAAAGGTCTCCTCCTCTTCCTGTGAACTTACCCCTGACAATGCCATGCTCATTTTGGCTGAGGTGCGGCTTCCCTGACTGGAATGCGCCTCGTCAATGATAATGGCAAAACGCCTGCCACTATGCTCACTGCCGATTTCGTCAAGAATGAACGGGAACTTCTGAAGCGTCGTGATGACAATCTTTTTACCGCTCTGGACGAAGCGCCGGAGGTCGCCTGAATCCTCGGCGTGTCCCACAGTTGAACTTACCTGGGCAAACTGTTTAACTGTGTTCTGAATCTGCTGGTCCAGAATACGACGATCTGTAACAACAATAATGGAATCAAAAACAGGTCTTCCTTCTCTTTCAAGACCGACTAACTGATGGGCAAGCCAGGCGATGGAGTTGGACTTACCGCTTCCAGCAGAATGCTGAATGAGATAGCGCCTGCCCACACCACGCGTCGCTGCATCCGCCAAAAGTTTTCGCACCACGTCCAGTTGGTGATAACGGGGGAAAATCTGCCGCCGCCGTTTCCTACCGGTCTTAGGGTCCTTCTCCTCAACCAATAAAGCATAATTTTCAAGAATGTTGGTCAAACTTTCGCAGGTCAGTATCTCCCGCCATAGGTAATCGGTCTTGAGACCCTGCGGATTGGGAGGATTTCCCGCTCCATCATTCCATCCCTTATTAAAGGGCAGAAACCATGACGTCTTACCCTGAAGATGGGTGCAGAACCACACCTCGCTATCGTCCACAGCAAAATGCGCCACACACCGTCCCAATTCAAATATTTTTTCGGCTGGGTTACGGTCGCGTTTATACTGTTCAATGGCATCGTGCACTGTTTGTTTGGTCAGCCGGTTTTTGAGTTCAAATGTAATAATTGGCAATCCATTGATGAATAGCACAATATCCAGTGCTCGCTGCGTCTCATCCCGGCTATAGCGGAGCTGGCGAGTGACAGTAAAACGGTTCTGCTCATAAAGCGCCCGGGCTTCCTCGTTTCCAGGTGAAGGCGTGCCGTAAAAAAGTTGTATGCGATAAGGACCGTGCTGAATTCCATTTCGTAAGACATCCACCACCCCTCGCTTGCTCACCTCACCCTGTAGCCGCGCCAGAAACTTGCGGCGGGTGGGACTGTCGTTATAAAGGTCAAGTTCCTCAGCAACCTTCGGCTGGGTGGCGCGCAAAAACGCTGTCAGATGAACCAGGTCCACACAATACTCCCGATCGTAATCAACCGGATCACCAGGAAGCCAGCCAGAGCCGCCATATGATGTTGCTGTGTCAGCCACTATCGGTGTCGAACCAGCATGTCTGGGAATGCAATCATTACCAGTTAGCGCCCTGCAGATTAATGTCTCAAGCCCGGATTCACTGATATCTGTATGTTTCATGATTCATTTTCCTCTTCAACAAAACCTTCTCTGTCAGTATCCCGATCTGTGGCATCATCTTCGATTATTTCTTCTTCAATCAACTCTGGTTCTTCAGGCGGTTCTTCTGGCAATTGCCCTGCAACTTCGCGCACATCAACCTTTCCAGTCACCACATCCGCGATCAGCCGCTCGCGGTATTCGCGCAAAAGTTCAATTTCGCGCCAGGTGGCGGAAATGGCGGCATCAATCCTGGCGGTCTGGGCATCGAGATAGGCTACGATGGCGGTTTGTTCGGGGAGTGGGGGAACGACTAAGAAACGCTTGTAAGCATCTTGACGGTCTAGACCTGGTACGGCTGAGTCTTTAGATACTTCATCAAGACGCAACCACCCAAGGGCAAAGAAGAGCCACCGTAAATGGGCAGATGTGAATCTGCCATCTACAAAGAAAGTTGTATCGATCGCGAAAATCGGGGCATCGGAATACTGCACTTTTCCGAAAGACCCTTTTCGTCCAATGACGATACAGGGTGCCTGCGCGTTGGGTACTGAGTGGAATCCTACACGCCCATTCGAACCGTAAACTGGTACCGACCCATCCTTTCGAGACGCATTGGGCAGCGCATCTCCATAAACAAAGCGACAGATATTCTTCAGCCGCCGCACCTCCCAATGCTCTGGCACCTTGCCCAGCCACGGCACGCCGGAGTCCTTGTAGGCGGGATAGGGTTTGCCGGTGCGGACGTCGATCTGGCCGGTGACGGCCTGGTGGATGAGCGCCTGTTTGTACTCCTCCAATAGTTTGATTATTTTTTGCTTGCTGCGGATATACCGCCGAATCCGACGGTCCATGTAATCAAGAAACCGCACGATGGCGGTTTGTTCAGGAAGTGGGGGAGACAATATAAACAAGTTCGCTAAATCAGCCCATCCAATCGTAGATCGTACTCCCTCTCCAATTTGGTTGTAGATATGTCTCTGATAAAGATCGTAGAATTGCTGATAATAAAAACGAACATCACCTTGACCATACAGTGTTAAGCGGACATATGCAGGACTCATGATGCCGCGCTCATGCACAAGACCAACACGACTTGTTCTTAAGTTCTCCAGGTCTATTAACTTGAAGACAAGATCATCTTTCTCGAAGATTTGATATGTTTTGTAATCCTTAGGTACAAGGCCTTCTGGTTTGTCTGGGTTATTGTTCACTACACCTCGCAAAGTAAGTGAAAGTACATTAGTTTCAGATCCATCAATATTCAGCTGTTTTCGGCTTTTAAAAAAAGTTTTAGCTCTCTTCACCTCCCAATGCTCTGGCACCTTGCCCAGCCACGGCACGCCGGAGTCCTTGTAGGCGGGATAGGGTTTAAGTCCGTTGATCATCACAGCACCTCGAACCAGCGTTTGATGCGAAGGGCCATGAGCCGACGCCGCTTAGCCAGGAACGTTTCATAATCCGGCACCTGGCAGCTGAGGAGGCTTATGGGCAGACAGTTTTCCTCGAAATTTTGCCGCAGGATGTCCGGATCGGTGATGCCGCCGTAACGCTTAGGTCCGCCGTTCACCTGCTCGGCGATCTCCTCGAAGTAGACCTCCGGTGGCTTGTCGCCGATGGCGATGTTGACTTCGCTCTGCGCCATGACGAAATTGGCGATCTGGTTGTAGCGGCCGCGGTTCAGCCCCTGCTGCTGGAGGTACCGGCGCGGGAAGATGTGGTGCTTGTCGCCGCGGTTGAGCAAGAGATCGCGGACGGTGATGTCTTTGGAGAGGAAACCCTTGTCGCCAAGCCGCGCCTGGGCAGCCAGATAGGCGATGAAATAGGGCGACTGGGCCGAGGAGGTCTCCATCAGCTGAGGCAGCATTCCGGTCCAGAAGGTGTCCGGCAGTTCGTTTGCGATAATGGCTTCGGCGTAGTTTCGCAGCCCTTGCGCTTCTATCTGGCGAATATCGAGGTCAAACGCTGTCTCGGGGCTGCCAGTGTAGCGCCCGGTGAGGATGGACATCGCATACCAGCGCCGCACCAGCCGCTCGATGTCGTCGGCCGGGAGGTCCTCGCGTCGCCCACGCAAAAAGACAATGTAGGCAAAGTTGACGGCGTTGCGGGAGGTGATAAGGTCACTGGTGACAAACCCTGCCGACCGTAGGATCATGGTCAGGCGATCGAAATGGGTCTTATTCATAAATGCGAGGATGCCCGATTTTAGTTTGGCAAAAGCCTGCTCGGCGATGGCTTCTTCGTATTGCTTGGTTTCGAAATTGCGCCCTGAAAGCAGTGCCACCAAATCCTGGAGCCTGCCGCGTCCGAATTCAGAGGTGAACGCTACGCGCAACACATCCGTATAGGTGGGGTCGTAAAGGTCGTCGTTGACGTCCCTGAGCCAGCGCATGGCCGGCCAGAACTCAGACCTGGTGAACTCTGAATCAACTTTCTCGATCTTAGAGGCGAATTCTGGAGCAACGGCCAGGTGGCAGAAGTAGTCAATAGCTTTGCGCAGCAGGTTACCGCCGTATCTTTCGTTGACGGCGATCTTGGACATGGCGAAGTCGGCCTGGGAAAGCTCCACACCCGCCGAGTTCACGCGGATGAAAATCTCGGTGACCGTCTCGATGTCGAGATCCTCCGCGAGCTCGATCAGGCCGATATGGTTGTTGACGATCTTTTTCAAGCGTTCGAGCACCCGGCCAATTTGCTTTCGGTCGGTTCCAGGGTTGCGCTCGACATAATCGTCGACAAAATCACCTAAATAGGCGTCGGGAGTAAATAGGCGGCTGATGTCGGCAATCCATGCCCTGTCCTTGGCGATGGCGGGGTTGTGGACCTCGAAGCGCTCCTCCACAGGGTGGAAGGCGATGCGGATACGCGCTGTCTCATAATCCTTCGTCAACACCTCTCGGCCAAGCAGGGCAGCCATTAGCGCCGTGACCCGTTGCTGCCCATCGATGAGAATACGCTTACCCGCCGAGATGGTACCGTCCTTGAGTCTGACGTTGGGATTGCGCCAGGCGATCAAATAGCCCACCGGGTAGCCCTGGAAGAGCGAGTCGATCAGGTTACGCACCTTGATGGCATCCCATACGAACGGCCGTTGGATTTCCGGTATAGCAATCTCACCAGATTTCACCCAAGTCAGCAGTGTTTCGATGGGGTGCGGGGTTACAGAATATCGTTGTGTTGTCATTAGTAACGTCCTCCTAAAATCTCCTTCAACACCCCCTCCGCCTCCTTTGCCACGGCAAGCAGATCGGCACGGATTTCTTCCAGAGAGCGAAGGGCTTTAGGTTTATAGAAATAACGGTTAAAGTTAATTTCGTATCCAATTCTGACACTTTCCGGGTCATACCATGCGTCAGGCGCGTACGGCAGTACTTCACGACGCAGGAATGTCTCAATTGCAGTTGCCCTGTCCTCTGAATTCGGCAGATAACCGGGTTGGTGGCAAGCCGTGCATTCCAAAAACTGAATCTGCTCGGTATCACGAAGTTCTGTGTCTGGTTCATATTCAACCACGCGTGGCTTACCATGAATGGTAATCTGGAACTTGCCGCGCAAAGGATCAGGCGCAGTGCCAGATTTGTGAATTTTCTTGATAACAGGCGGTGCGTCGTCTGCCCGCTCGGCGGTTTCACGAAGCGCCTTTATCTCCCTGGGTGTGTAGGCGCGTCCAGGGTCAATGCCCTTTATGCGCAGGGGTCTTTCCACTGTCACCTTCCAGTAGCCGAAGGCAGCAATTGGGAAGATTTTGGACTGCTCGGTTTCCTTAAAATTGATGAAGGTATCCACGATACGACGGATATCCTCTTCAGAAAGTTCGCAGTTCTTTTTCCCGAGGTTTTTCCGCAGCGCCCTGTACCACTGTGTGGCGTCAATAAGTTGCACACGGCCTTTGCGGTGCTCGGGCTTGCGGTTTGTAAGCACCCAGACATAGGTGGCAATGCCTGTGTTGTAAAACAGGTTAAGAGGCAGAGCAACAATTGCCTCAAGCCAGTCATTCTCAATAATCCAGCGCCGGATATTACTTTCACCCTGACCTGCGTCGCCTGTGAATAGGGATGAGCCGTTGTGCACCTCAGCGATGCGGCTGCCCAACCGCGTATCGTGTTTCATCTTGGAAAGCATATTTACCAGAAACAGCATCTGCCCGTCGCTGGAGCGGGTAATTAAGGACAATTCTTCTCCCTGGTGCTGGACGATAAAACGCGGGTCTCTGGTGTCAGTTTTGCCGCCCATGCGTTCCAGGTCGCTTTTCCAACTTTTGCCATAGGGTGGATTGGAAAGCATAAAATCAAAGGTTTTGTCCGGAAAAGCATCGTTGGAAAGAGTTGAATGTTCTGGACCACCAATAATGTTGTCAGCAGCTTCGCCTTCACCTTTAAGGAGAAGGTCTGCCTTGCAGATTGCGTAGGTTTCAGCATTAATTTCCTGGCCAAAAAGATGCACTGAAACCTGTTTGTTTTGCTCTTTTGCCAGTTGCAACAGGGTATTTTCAGCCACTGTAAGCATTCCGCCAGTGCCGCAGGCGCCATCGTAAAGTAGGTAGGTGCCATCAGTAATTTTGTCAGCAATGGGCTCAAAAATCAGGTATGCCATCATCTTGACCACGTCGCGCGGGGTCCAGTGTTCACCGGCTTCTTCGTTGTTTTCTTCATTGAAGCGGCGCACCAATTCCTCAAAGATGGTGCCCATGGCGTGGTTATCCAGTCCTGGTAAACGAACACTGCCATCACTGTTAAAAACAGGATATGGACTGAGGTTGATTGAAGGGTCAAGAAACTTTTCAATTAGGGTGCCCAGAGCATCGGCTTTAGATAGGCGGGGAATCTGGTTGCGAAATTCAAAATTGTCAATAATTTCCTGGACACTTGGTGAGAACCCATCAAGATAACTGCGAAAATCAGCCTCAAGTTGCTGACGGTTAGCCCGGGCTTTGAGATCTTTAAGTGTGAAGCGTGATGTGTTGTAGAAGGCGTGCCCAGATGCCTGTCGCAGTGCGGCATCCTGGTTGGTGATGCCGCTTTTATCAAGGGAACTCTTCATGTCAAGCACCGCCTGTTTGGTTGGCTCCAGCACAGCATCCAGCCGGCGAATGACAGTCATCGGCAGGATAACATCGCGGTACTTGCCACGCACATAGAGATCACGCAACACGTCGTCGGCGATGCTCCAGATAAAATTAGTGATCCATGTGAGCTGACTGTTTTCCATATTTTAAACACTTTTTTAATTGGCAATGCCAGTGTAATTATACAAATATTGGCTCAATGAGTCAAGCAAAATTTTGATTCGGTTATGGGGTTTGTTGATTTTTTAAGTTATTAATTGGATCTGTCTTGCTCTGCAAAAATCGTTCTGGAAATTGGAGAAAACTGATATTGGACTAAGATAGACATATTTCTTTCAGATGAGCATTTATTTATTTTTCTGGCTCCGGCGGTAGGATTCGAACCTACAACCTTGCGGTTAACAGCCGCTTGCTCCACCGTTGAGCTACGCCGGAATACCTTTTTCATCTTCTGCCATTAGTGGCAGAGTTTATTTACCACATGTTGAACAACTTTTTGAAGAACAACTACAACATGATGAACCTGAACCTGCTCCACTTTCTTCTTTTGCTCTTCTTGAATATTCAGGGCTTCGATAGTCAGTTGTATAAAAACCCGAGCCCTTGTATATTACGCCGCCACCAAGTCCAATGAGACGCCTTACCTCTCCCTTACACTCAGGGCAGATTTTATCCGGCTCATCAGTCATTTTCTGAAACTTCCGATAGGAATGCCCGCACTTTTTGCATTCATAATCATAACTTGGCATTTCTATCCCTCCTCCTGTTTATAAAAAATTTTAACTTTTTTTGCTAAATTGGTCAAACTTTAATACTTAAAAATTTAGATTATTTTTATTTCTTGCTGGATTCAGTTTATGCGGAGGACTCGCATTTTTTCAGTAAATTCTCCCAGCGTCTATCAACTTCCTGCTGGATTCCCTCAATAATTTTTTCGTTGCCGGGCTTTAATAAATGCGCAAATCTCCCCTGAATTTTTAACCACTCAATAATGGGTTTCTTTTCCTTTGGTTTATAATTGAGTTTATATTTGCCATCAATAACTTCGTACAGTGGCCAGAAACATGTTTCAACCGCAAGTCGAGTGATTTCCATTGCAATTTCTGGTTTATGAGGCCAGCCGAGACGACACGGAGAAAGCACATTGATAAATGAAAAACCATCTGTGTTAATGGCTTTCTCCACTTTATTTGTAATATCATTCCATCTTCCAGGAATGGTTTGTGCAGCATAAGGGATATTGTGGGCAATCATGATTCCCATAATATCCTTTGAAAACTGGATCTTTCCCGGAATGACTTTTCCTGCAGGCGATGTGGTTGTTGAAGCGCCTTTTGGAGTTGCTGAAGAACGTTGAATACCAGTATTCATGTATGCCTGATTGTTATAGCAAACATAAAGCATCTTATGTCCGCGTTCTGCTGCGCCAGAAAGGGATTGAAGACCTATATCATATGTTCCGCCATCACCACCAAAAGCAACAAAAACAACGTCTTTGTCAATTTTACCCTGTTTCTTTAATGACCTGTAGGCTGTTTCAACCCCACTTACTGTGGCTGCAGCGTTCTCAAAGGCCGAGTGGATAAAAGGAGTATCCCAACTTGAGTAAGGAAAAATCGTTGATGAAACTTCAAGACACCCTGTTGCGCAGCCGACAACCACAGGTTTATCTATGGCGTTCATTACAAGCCGAGCCACAACCCCTGCCCCACAACCCGGGCAGAGCCTGTGACCACTGACAAACTTTTCTTTTCTTTTTGCAAGTTCTTTAATTGATGGCATTTTCTCACCCCTGATTGAATTATCTTACTCCGATATATTTTGTTGTTACTGTTTTTCCTTCTTTTCCGATTTTGAATAAGTCGTCAAATATTGTTTCTATATCCTGTTCTTTTACTTCTCTGCCACCCAGACCATAAATATAATTTGCAAGTGCTGGTTTCTTTTCAGATTCATAAAGAGATGTGCAGATTTCAGTGTAAAGTGGACCACAATATGCATTAAGTCCATCTGCCCTGTCCATTACACCGATGACTTTTATATTTTCCAGTGTCTGTCTAACCTTCATATAATCAAATGGTCTGAAAACCCTGATTTTCAACAAACCAACTTTTTTACCCTGGGAACGTAGTTTATCTACAACATCTTTTGCTGTTCCAGCGGTTGAACCAATAAGAACAATGGCATATTCAGCATCATCAAGCTGGTATTTTTCAAAAAATTCGTATTTTCTACCAGAAAGTTTAGCGTATTTATCGGCAATGTCATTGATTACCTTGATACTTCTGGTCATTGCTTCTGCAATCTGTCTCCTGTGCTCAAAGTAGTAATCCTGAAGATCAAGGGCACCAAGCGTGATGGGCTTATCAAAATCAAGTACTGTGGGTCTTTCGGGAGGAATACCAACAAACGATTGGACATCGCTGTCATTAAGAATTTCAGCAACTTCAAGACAATGGCTTAAAATAAAACCATCGGTTGTTGCCATAACAGGAAGTCTGACATCTGGATGTTCTGCAATTCTAACTGCCTGAATAAGATTATCATATGCCTCCTGAACATTCTCAGAATAAATCTGTATCCAGCCACTATCTCTTGCGCCCATGGTATCTGAGTGGTCGCAGTGTATATTGATTGGCGCAGATAATGCCCTGTTCACGACTGCCATTATAATCGGCAATTTCAAACCAGCCGCGATATAAAGCATTTCCCACATCAATGCAAGTCCCTGGGCAGATGTTCCTGTCATTGTTCTTGCGCCAGCAGCAGATGATCCAATACAGGCGCTCATTGCACTGTGTTCACTTTCTACTGCAATGTATTCGGTTTTTACCAGCCCGTCTGCGACAAACTGAGAAAAAATCTGAACGATTTCTGTTGCTGGTGTGATAGGATATGCAGCGACAACATCAGGGTTTATCTGCCGCATTGCTTCAGCAAAAACTTCGTTTCCTGTTTTTGTAACTTTTTTTAAAGAGGGCATCATGGCTCCTTTCAAAAAATCAAAAAAAATGGTAAGATTTAATAAATAATAACGCAAAATAAAAAAATGTCAAAAATGAACACTGTTATTCAAATAGCCCTTGATTTTGTTGATATTGACCGTGCATTAAGGGTTGCCAGAGAAGCCGTGAAGGGTGGTGCTAACTGGCTTGAAGCAGGTACTCCTCTGATTAAATCCTGTGGGCTTGATGCTGTCAGAATGCTAAAAAAAGAATTCCCACAACATCCTGTTGTTGCGGATATGAAGGTACTTGATGCAGGAAGAACCGAAGTTGAAATTGCGGCAAAAAGCGGCGCTGATATCGTTGTTGTGATGGCGCATGCTTCTGACAGCACCATTCAAGAAGCTATTGAAGCCTCAAGAAATTATGGAGCGAAAATTCTGGTGGATTTTATGGAAGATGCCTGCAATATTGAAAGGATAAAAACAATTGCAGGGTTCCATCCGGATTTCATTGGTGTTCATATTCCTATAGACCAGCAAATGACAGGCAATATTTCTTTTGATTTCTTAAAGAAGATTTCCAAAATTGTTAGTGTGCCACTTGCAATTGCTGGTGGACTGAACTCTGAAAACGTCACTGATGCCATAAAAGCAGGCGCAAGCATTCTCATTATTGGTGGCGCTGTAACCAAGTCAGAAAATGCTGAAAAGGCAGTAAGAATAATTAAAAAAGCCATTGAAACAGATACCCCAATTAAATCAGAACTTTTCAAAAGGTACACTGCAGACAATCTTGATGAGGTGTTTTCAAAGGTTTCGACTGCAAATTTGTCAGATGCCATGCATCGAAGTGGCTGGATTCCAGATATAAAACCAGTAAGTTGTACAGGAAAGTTTTTCGGACAAGCAATTACTGTGAAGACCTATCCAGGGGACTGGGCAAAGCCCGTAGAGGCTGTGGACATTGCCCGGGCAGGACAGGTTGTGGTCATCGATGCCTGCGGTCTGCCACCAGCCGTATGGGGAGAACTGGCAACCCACAGTGCATCAGTAAAAAAACTTGCAGGTGTGGTTATTCATGGCGCAATAAGGGATGTGGAGGAAATTAAGAATCTTAAATTCCCTGCATTTGCAACGCTGTGCTGTCCTCAGGCAGGAGAGCCAAAAGGACTTGGTGAAATCAATACCCCGATTCAAATAGGACCCATAAAAATTTTACCTGGTGACTGGATTGTTGGAGATGAAGATGGTGTTGTGTGTATTCCCGGGCAGAATGCAGCGGAGATCGCTAATAGAGCAA
>ERZ795051.1211-NODE-1211-length-34425-cov-5.274949_pt1 | contig 34425 bp, 29 predicted proteins | sample MGYA00375135_ERZ795051 | MGnify/ENA primary metagenome ERZ795051 (study PRJEB30180, sample SAMN05720222) | activated sludge metagenome | isolation source: Anaerobic digester | place: Japan | collected 2015-05-26 ... | reverse complement strand
CACCTATGCACTTTTGGAGCCCTTTTTCTGCTTTTCTATTTTACCATAAACACACGTCAACGACGGCACGATACTCAGCTACCTGACCGACCTTGACTGTTCCGTAGCGGAAGCCATTGAGCGACAGGTCGGAATGATGCTCGAAAATGATACCGAGTATCTCAGAGCTGTGGCGGTCGGTGATCTTGCAAAAGCGAGAGGGCTGGAGAACATGGATCGCCTGATTGCCAGAGATCCGGTGTATGCGGCTATGGTGTATGTGTGAAATATTAATATATGCCGTTCGATATTATATCGAGCGGCATATAAATATAATTAATTATCGATGGATAACGAAGTGGATTCGTTCGCAATCTTATCAATGAGCAGTATACCATACAAGAAATTCATCAGCTTAATGCAATCTAACTGCGTTTTTTCTTTTTTTGAATGTCCATGTATTATAAAATGACGATTGAGATTTGATGGTTCATCTTGCGTAAAGTCACTTTGGGCTGCTAATGAATCCATAGTAGCCTCAAAAGTTAATTCAAGAGTCAAAACTGCATATTCTGTTTCATCTAATGAGCCAGTGTCTTCTAATTTCTTTAAAAGTGTTCTGCCTCGTGAAGGAATATTGGTATTTCGGTATTGCTTTGTTGCTTCAGACAATACGCCATCAATAACTGAAAGTAATCCTACAGCAGCGATAGTGTACATTTCTCCATTGTATGCACTTATTGCTTGATTGAACAGTATACTATTGTCTTTTAGAAAGATATGTTTTTCGCATTCAGATGTAATATGTTGGATTAACTCGGCATCATCTTGGAGTGCAAATTCAAGCAGAACCGTGTCAGTAGATTTATTTGAAAGCAATTGACCTACTAAATACTCAGGTAATGGCTTCCAATAAACAAACTGTGATTCTTCTAATTTGCGGATTGCTGACAACGGTCTTATGCGATCAGCAAATTTTGCAAGAATCTCACCATAATTCTTTGAAAAGTTTGCCATCTCCTCACGAATAGGCTTAAATACTTCGTTATATGCTTGTATTGATGCTTGGATTGAATCGGACAATCCCTTATAGTTTTCCAAAACAGCAATAAGAGGACGAGTAATGGTTTCTATGTTCTGAGTCATCTTATTAATTGGTTCAGTCATTTCTTGGAGCCGTTGGGACATACTAATTAACGGTTTCATTGCTTCCTGCAACTTAGCGGAATAATCTCCAAAAGCAAACAACTCCGAATAATTGAAAGAATTATCAGCCATCTTAACTTCTTCCTTTCTAAAAGCTCTATTACTATTGTATCACAGATTGATGCTAATTTCAAGATAAAGCCGAAGGATTCTTCGTGAGTCCTTCGGCTTTATTTTGTCAGCTCGGCTGTTATTTTTCCCAGCACCGCAAACTGCTCCTGCGTGAGCTGCCTGCCGGACTGAGCGTTCTTTACACGGTAGGCATCGACCAGAGCTTTGACAGTCTCGGTCTGAGCTTCGGTTAGCCCGTGCGTAGAAAGCGTCCCCTGATGCTTCATACCGCAGAGGGTATCCATAGACACATTGAAGATACTGGCGATAGAACGCATTGTTTCAAATGGTGGAAGGGATACATTAGCTTCATACTTGCTGACAGTCCCCTCGGATACGCCCAGCATTTCACCGAGCTTTTTCTGCGTGATTTTACGTTCCTTACGCAGCGTTTTTATCAATGCTCCTAAATCGTACACAGTCTCACCACCAATAATCTTCATTATAAGAAGATTATACCCCGAATAACTTGCATTTAGTGATTAGTTGTGATATAATACTTGTATGTACCGCAAGTTTTAGAGATACTATTTTCGTATTAGGCAAGTTTTCGGAGGTGCGATATGGCAGGTAACAGTAATCTACATATGTCGAAGGCAGGAAAGACCGATGAATTTTACACGCAACTATCCACAATAGAGGAAGAACTGCGTCATTATAGGAAATATTTCAAAGGAAAGACGGTACTCTGTAACTGTGATGATCCCTACGAGAGCAATTTCTTCAAGTATTTTGCTTTGAACTTCAATGCTCTCGGACTAAAAAAGCTGATAACCACTTGTTATGCAACTTCTCCTATCACATATACTCAGCTATCTTTGTTTGCTGATGAGGAGATCACTTATCCCGCAGGCGAGGGAAAGAAGCCATACAAGATAGAGATAACAGAGGTCACCGATGCAAACGGCGATGCAACAGTTGATCTGAGTGATGTGGAATATCTGCTGCGAAACAAGAAGAACGCCCTTACGCTTCTGAATGAGGACGGTGATTTCCGTTCCAGAGAGTGTATAGCTCTGCTGAATGAATGTGATATCGTGGTAACGAATCCACCTTTTTCTCTGATGAAAGAGTATATCCCTTTACTCGCTGAGAGCGGAAAGCAATTTCTTGTCCTCGGTAATATGAATCATATAACGTTTAAGGAGATATTTCATTATTTCAGAGAGAATAAGATGTGGCTCGGATATAACGCAGGGCATTTCTGGTTCAAAGTGCCTGATTACTACGAAGCCAAGAATACTGATTACAAGCAGGACGAGGACGGTCAAAAATGGCGTAGGCTTGGTAATATTTGTTGGTTTACGAATATGGATATAGATATTCGTCACCAACCGCTTGATCTATACAAACACTATACTCCTGAAGCGTATCCGACATACGATACTTATGATGCGATTCATGTTGAAACTGTTGCTGAGATTCCCTGCGACACTGATAAGATCATGGGTGTCCCCATAACCTATCTTGCATCGCACTGTGAAGAACAATTTGAGATACTTGGCAAGTTTGATGGCGGCAGCGTAACGAACGACCTCGATCTTGCAAAACCAGTTATAAATGGAAAAGCCAAATACAAGAGAATAGCTATCAGAAAAAGAAAGAATGGTGATGAATAATGAAAATTGATCGTATTCAGATTTCAGTTGCAGAACTGTGTCGAGGCTATGAAGAACGTGGAACAGACGGTATTGAAGGAATTGTTGCCTATGGCGGACTGCTTGATGTCAGACCGCCGTATCAGCGTGAATATGTTTATGCTCCGAAAGAGCGTGATGAAGTTATTCGCACCGTCAAGAAAGGCTTTCCTCTGAACACGATGTACTGGGCAAAAACAGATGACGGGCGTTACGAGCTGATGGACGGACAGCAGAGAACGATCTCGATCTGCCGTTACGCTGCTGAAAGCGAGAGAACATTTGCGGTAGATGAGAAATACTACTTCAACTTGGAGAAAGACCTGCAAAAGCAGATAGATGATTATGTCCTCGATATTTATGTATGCGATGGTACTCCCTCGGAGGTACATGAGTGGTTTAAGGTCATAAATATAGCAGGTAAACCGCTGACAGCTCAGGAGCTTCGCAATACCGCCTATACAGGCACTTGGCTTTCAGATGCGAAACTGCATTTTTCAAAGCCTACCTGTGCCGCCTACAATATGGCGAAGAACTATGTTTCGGGTTCACCTATCAGGCAGGAATACCTCGAAACCGCTATCAGGTGGATCGCTAACCGTGATGGTTTGGATACGATAGAAAAATATATGGCGCTCCATCAGCACGATGAGAACGCCAACCAGATATGGATATATTTCAAGCGAGTAATTGAGTGGGTGGAAACGATATTCCCCGTATATCGTAAAGAGATGAAAGGTATAGAGTGGGGACTGCTCTATAACGCCTACAAAGATGCTGAGCTTGATCCCGATGCTCTCGAAGCTGTTATTACAAGACTTATGGCTGATGATGACGTCGGCAACAAAAAAGGGATATATACATATGTCCTTGACGGTGACGAGCGTAACCTCAGCATCAGAGCCTTTTCTGATACCCAGAAGCGTGAAGCCTATGAGCGTCAGAAAGGTATCTGTCCTATTTGTGGAGAACACTATGATTTTTCACAGATGCACGGAGATCATATCAAGCCCTGGCACGCAGGCGGCAAGACCGTTCCGGAGAACTTGCAGATGCTGTGTAGGGACTGTAATTTGAAGAAGTCGGGGCAGGAATAATAGAATATATAGCTGAATTCCCTTGAAATAGTACGGGTATCGTGGTATAATGTAGATATACTGGACAACCCTATCGTTTCAGGGGATTATTCTTTTGCTGTGGAGGTGCTTATGAAACTTACAAAAATTAAAATTCAGAACTATCGTTGTTTTGGAGAAGAGCAAATAATAGATTTTGATGACTTAACTGCTTTTATTGGAAATAACTGTTCTGGAAAAACAACAGCTATGTCTGCGCTTAATTGTATTTTTTCAAATAATAGCAACGATAGAATACTTAAACGTAGTGATTTTCATCTCCCACATGATAAAAATTGGAACTCACTTGATCATCAAGAACTATACATAGAAGCCGTTTTTGTTTTTGATGAATTAGCTGAAAAAGATGCTGATCTTTCAGCTATCCCTGTATTTTTTAAGAGTTTTATAGTAGATGAACCAGGTGGAACACCCTATCTGCGAATAAGGCTAGAAGCATCATGGGAAAAAAGCAACAATATTGAGGGTGCAATAGAGAGCAAAGTATCCTATATTACTTGCTCTGAATCAGAAGCAATTACAGAAAGTGCTAAATCCCCAGCAAATCGAAAAGATTTAGATCAGATCAGAGTTATATATATTCCAGCAGTTCGAGATCCTTCAAAGCAACTTAAGAACACTTCTGGAACAATGATCAACCAAATAATGAGCAAGGTAAATTGGAGTGACGAATCTCAAAAGCAGATAAACGATTCAATTGAAGCCTTGAATCAAAGTTTTTTAGCAGAAAAAGGTATCTCTGTGATTAGTGAATCAATAAATAGCCAATGGAAGATGTATGATTCAGATTCTCGTTACACTAATGCACAGTTGAGATTTAACAGCACGGATATTGATTCTTCAATTAAGAATTCAGAAGTAGTATTCTCACCTGCCCCTATGACAAAAGAATGTTCCATTGATGAATTGAGTGACGGCCTTCGTTCGTTGTTTTATATTTCACTAGTGGACAGCATCCTTAATGTTGAAATACAAATCAAACAGGAAATGCTTTCTTATCCAGAACAGCTATCATTTTCATTCACTCCGCCTGTATTAACTATTATTGCTCTTGAAGAACCTGAAAATCACATTGCCCCACATCTTATTGGTAAGTTGGTTCACAATTTAAAAAGCATAGCTTCAAAAAGCAACGCACAAACTATATTAAGTTCTCATTCTTCTTCAATAATAAAGCGAGTAGAACCAGAAAACCTAAGATATTTTAGAATTGATTCTAGACATGATACAACTTCTGTCCGCTCGCTAACTTTACCTGACAAGGAAAAGCTGTCCGATCAGTATAAATATATAAAGGAAGCGGTAAAAGCTTATCCTGAATTATATTTCGCAAAACTGGTGATTTTAGGTGAAGGTGATAGTGAAGAAATCATTTTACCTAAGGTATGGAACGCACAGAATGGTGATACTGATATAAGCGGGATATCAATCGTTCCATTAGGCGGACGCCATGTTAATCATTTCTGGAGATTGCTCAATGATTTGAAAATTCCACATATAACCCTTTTGGATCTAGATCGAGAACGTGATGGTGGCGGTTGGGGACGAATAGCATATGCAGTAGAGCAATTAATCCAATATAATCCTGAGAAGAAATCGGTGCTACAATCAGACAAAGGCACGATTAGTCTTGATGCGATGAAAAAATGGAATGTATCGGATAATATGGACTTATGGATTAAGTGGTTAGAAGAAAATGATGTGTTCTTCTCATCTCCATTAGACATTGATTTTTTGATGCTCGAACAATATAAAGATGTATATATTTCTACACTTGAGTCATCAGAGGGTCCTCAACTAATGGTTTCAGAAGAGGGCAAAAAACATAGGAATAAAATAATCGATATAGAAACACAAGGGAAAACATCTTTGCCAGAGTATATTGAAAGGATAAAAAATGATGTCCATAGTACATTGAAAGAATGTGGTGGAGATGGATCAACATATTCAGATGAGCAGAAACGATTGATGATTTGGTATACATATTTTTTCTTAAACCGTGGAAAACCATCAACCCACATTGAAGCACTATCTCGAATTGATAATGAACAATTGAAAACCACTATGCCGGAAGTTTTATCCAGGCTAATAGCTTCAGCTGAAAAGAAATTAAAGGGGAAGATGTGATGGCTGTTATAGCTGATGAAAAATGGTTACCATCTGATAGTATCATTCTTGAAAACAATGCCGATGCGGCAATTAGGGTGAAAAGTAATGTTCTTGTGGTTGCTGGACCAGGTGCAGGAAAAACAGAATTATTAGCACAAAAAGCTAACTACCTGTTTGAAACTGATAATTGCAAAGAACCATATAGAATATTGGCAATCAGTTTTAAGAAGGATGCAGCTAAAAATCTTAAAGAACGTGTGGAACAAAGATGCGGCAAAGAAACAGCAAGTCGATTTGATTCAATGACATATGATGCATTTGCCAAAAGCCTTGTAGATCATTTTCGCTTAGCACTTCCGCAAGTATTACGCCCTAATCAAGACTACATTGTAGAAGATAGAGATGTGTTAAAGGAGGCTTTTGAACGATATAATTATCATAATACAAGATATTATGATGCTATTATATCCTCAGTGTCACTTCCGTTCGTCAAAGATGAGGTGGGAGAAAGAGTTTGGAAACTTTTGCTACATGGATTTGACGATCATACATCGATGCTCACTTTCAAAATGATTAGTATGCTAGCTGAGTATATTATTAGAACTAATATAATGATAAGAAACGGATTACAAGAAACATATAAATATGTTTTCTTAGATGAATTCCAAGACACAACAACTCTTCAATACGAACTAGTGAAGCGATGTTTTTTATCTTCAAAAGCAATAATTACAGCAGTTGGAGATAATAAACAACGTATAATGGTATGGGCTGGAGCAAGAAAAACAGTTTTCGTGGATTTTCAGAATGATTTTAATGCGATCAAGTATAAGCTCATAATGAACCACAGATCCGCTCCGAGATTAGTTGACTTACAGAGAAAAATGTATTCCGTGCTTAATGAAAGTGATGGTCAAGTACAGCATTCGGCAAAATGGAGAGAAGATGACGGAATTATAAACTTGATTATTTCAGAGAGCTCCGAATCAGAAGCATTAACAATAACTAATAGCATATTAGAAAAAATAGAAACAGGTATTTCTCCAACACAAATATGTATTCTTTGCAAACAAAAGCCACAAGATTTTACGCAGATAATCATTGATTATTTGGGACAAAAAGGTATATATGCTAGAATTGAAAATGATTATCAAGATTTAATCAAAGAACCTATTATAGAAATCATTCTTTCTATTTTGTCACTCACCTGCAATCGGAAACATCCTGATGATTGGCAAGTATTAGTATCTTCTATAATAGAATTATGGAACATCTCGGTCACACAGTCTGATGATGAATACTTTCATGTTCAAAACCAAATTGATGAGGAGTTATTAAGAATTAAACAACAGTTTAGTTCAGTAACCACAAAATCGGAGTTCTATGAAGTATTAAAGGATATAGTGTTATTTTTGAAAATTGATCGTATAAAAGCTGTGTTTCCAGAGTATAGTCAAGGAAAATATATAAATGATGTACTCAATAAATTTGCAAAGCTCTTTTGGGATGAATTAGAAAAAACATCTATTGATTTGAATATGTCTATTGAGCGGTTTAAGGGGCTGCACTCAATTCCAATAATGACAATACATAAAAGCAAGGGGTTGGAATACGATACCGTGTTTTTTGTAGGATTTGAGGATGCAGCTTTTTGGAACTTCAAAAATCAACCTGATGAAGATCGCTGTGCTTTTTTTGTTGCTCTTTCTCGTGCTAAGAGCGAAGTGTCATTTTCTTTTTGTAAAAATCGAAATCATAAAACGCAGAAGCATAATGATATAAATGAATTCTTTGATTTGTTACAGGAGCCCGGAATAGCGAATATTATAACTACCTCTTGACAACCACCCCAATCTGCGCTATAATACCAAATAAGGAGCAAGCCACCAGGCACATATTCTCCTATAAGTCGCTGGTTTTTGTTATCATTGCGCTAATAAAATGATAACGGGGCATCAGCGGGCATTATTATACAGAGCAAAATGTATAACTGAGATACCACAGCACAAATCGCCTAAGCAAATTTGTTTAGTTTGGCGTGAAATCTGGGGAGTGGGAATAATCCCCCGACGATATTTAATTCAAAAAAGCTATCTGCACCTTGTTTGGAGCAGATAGCTTTTTATTATTCCACAAACCAAAAACCCATGCAAACGCATGGGTCTCTGGTACATTATGTGTCCTGCCGGTCAAAACCTGTAAGGACTCTTTTATTGCTCAGACCTGAAAGAGAGGGGGATCAAGCCTGAAATACAGCTCTTACGAAATTGTAAAGATGAGCGTGTATGGAGTTATCTCCATGATAGCCGTTATTTACATAGTGCCAGATATGTGGCACGTTGTTCTTAGTGAAGTTCTCGTGATAGCCGTTAGGAGTAGTATAAACTGTCTGATCGTTTCCGCCGGCAGTTATCATAAGCAGGTAAGGAGCTTCCTCTTCGCTTGCCCACTTGAAAGAACCTGTTACGCCGGGAGCGGGGCATATAGCACCAACGTATCCGAAGAGGTCAGGGCGCTTCATACCGATAAGGAGTGACTCTCTTCCGCCCATTGAGAAGCCTGTGATAGCAGTATTGTTTCTGCCTGTCTTTATGCTGTAGGTCTTCTCGATATGAGGCATAAGGTCTGTGATAAGATCATTTATGAAGTTGTCATAAGCCTGATTGTTAGCCTCATCCATGCCTGAAACCTTTTCCTGAGTTGCGCTTGAGTAGATGTATGGGAATACAACGATCATATCCTTTGCAGCACCCTCAGCGATAGCGTTTCCGATTATCTGGCGGGTAGCCATAGTGTTGTTGCCCTTGATAATCATTCTGTTCTGATCCTCGTAGTAACCGTGCATAACGTAGAGAACAGGGTACTTCTTGCTCTCGTCATAGTCAGCAGGAAGAAGGATGTTATAAGGCTTATTGCGCTTGCAGGTAGTTGAGTAGTATGAACCGCTCTTTACAGTGCCATACTTAACACCTGACTTTTCATTATGAGAGTCATTAGGCTCGTTCTCGACCATCTGTGACTGTATCTTCTTTGTGAACTCAGACATTGTCATTGTCGGCTCATCATCATCAGGATCAACTGTAGTATCCTTTTCAAATTCAGTTATATTACCAAGGAGGAACTGCTGGAGCATAACTGCATCAGCGATATCGTTCTTGCGGTTCTGGTTTACGTCAGCAACCTTTGAGTAGCTTGCAAAGCCGTCTATGAGCTCGCTTCTCATGAGAGTAAGATCAAATCCGTCGATAACACCGTCTGAATCAACATCTCCAAGGGTTATCTTTACTTCCTTTGGTCCGTCGATCTTAGTTCCCTTTACAGCAACTATAGCTTCGTCGATATAGAAGTTATCTGTACCAGTCTCGGACTCAACATAGAGTATGAGATTTGTAGCGCCGTCAGGTATCTTATAATTGGTATTAGCAAGCTGAACATAGCTGCCCTTTACAACATTTGCTGAAGCGATATGTCCGTACTCTGTAACTCCTTCGGAATTAGTGTACTGGAGTGAGAGCATAAGGTTCTGCTGGTCTGCAGTACCGTCAAGATAAGATGCACATACGCTGAAGCTGTACTCTTCTCCTGCCTTGAAGGTCAGAGAATCGAGTGTTTTCTGAGCACCGTTCCATGCACTTGCTCTGTCCTGAACAAGAAGTGCCTCGCTGTCCTTGTAAGGATTTCTGCCGCTGAGTGTAACAGATGCAGAACCTCTTCCTGTCCATTCGCCGTTGTCTCCCTCGAATGTATCATGGTAGTAGTAACCATTTGCATCGGGCTGGAGAGGCTCACGAGGAGTAGGCTGACCAGGATCATCAGGAAGATCCTTGCCATCGCTCTCAAGAGTTATAACAAAGGTTGAAACACTGTTAGCAGGGAGCTGAGACCAGAATGTAGAAGTGTCGTGCTCCATATTAGCAGTTGGTGCAAGGTTCTCACTGCCTGAAGTTCTGTAGCGGTCAACGTCAGTTATAGTTCTGCTGCCAAGAGAGAACTGCTGTGAAACTTCGCTGCTGCTGCTGTTTATTGCAACGACCTCTACCTGAGTATCGCTGTGCTTATAAGCTGAAACATAAACACCGTTTGCCGGCTGCTCTGTAACGTCGATACGGTAGTCGCCGGGACGAACGTACTTGGAGTACTGAGCCATCATGTAGCCACGCTTGGAGATCTTTCCGTCCTCAGTCATAAGACCGTAGCTGCGGCGGATGTACCACCATACATAAGCGCTCATATTACCTACAACGAGACCGTCGTGGATATTCTGAGCTACCTGTATAGCCTCAGGCCAGTTATTAGCGGAATTGTCCTTTGAGTTCGGAACGTATACCTCGGTCATCCATATCTCCTTGCCGCAGTCCTCAACTGTAGGATAATTCATGGAATCACGGGATGTACCGTAGAAATGTGTTCCGAAGAGATCACAGTTGGCAAAAGCCTTTGCGTTCTGGATTATCTTCTTGTAGTAGTTCTTGCCGTATCCATAGCTCTCAGGGCCGTACTGGAAGCTCTCAGGCGACATGAGCTTGGCATTTGTACCTTCCTTTACTGCCTGTCCATAGTTAGCAATAAAATTAGTTGTACGATCAGGAGACCATGCTGTCCAGTCCATAGCGTAGTCTGGCTCGTTCTGTACAGAAATTGAATAGAGATTGATTCCCTGACCTTCCATGTACTTTACGTAGTCGTTCAGGTACTTGGCGTACTGAGCCTCAGCACCGTTGTTAAGGACGTACTTTCCTCCGTTAGCTCCGCCGCTGCCGTTCGAACGCATACTTGCCGGAGGATTCCACGGAGTTGCAAAAACGGTAGCTCCGAGAGCCTGTGCCCTCTTTGCAGTAGGAACAGCATTCTTCCATGCATTCTGATCATCGCTGACAAAAATACGAAGAACAGAGAGTCCCAGTTCGTTAGCTCCGTTTCCGAAAGCTGTCTGTACCTCAGCAGCAGTCATATCGCCATGACCTGAGCCGGCGTTCTGCCACTCCGGGTGGTTCATTCCGCCGAATCCTCTGATTATCTGGTAAAGTTTGTTTGTGTTGACTGTGCAGAGACTTGCAGCATTTGATTCAAACTCCGGAACGACCTGCTGCTCCGGTGCAATATAAACTGCTGTTGCAAGCATACTTCCTGCGACGAGTCCTGCCAGTGCCGATTTGATTTTATGTGCTAAAACCATCTTCATACCCCCTGAAATTTAAAAATTAATAAATAATTTTTAACAACAATTCACAAATATAACTATTGTTGCTCTATTCATTATAAATTAACAATTAGGATTTGTAAACCCACATTTTGTATGATAGGTGGACAAAATGCAGAAAAAGGACTGAATTTTCATCCAGCCCTTTAAATAATTTATTTACAATCACCAAATATACAGATTCTGATCAGGAGCAAGATACATTCCGTCGCCTTCCTTGATGTCATAGAGCTCTCTGAACTTGTCACACTGCTGTATCGATACATTGACTCTGATATTGTTCAGCGGATGCTCGTTATATGAGTTCTGCATACCGGCTATCTCTGCAAGAGAGATGCTGCCCCAAGCAAGAGGAAGTGTGCGGAAATACTTGTCGTAGTCAAAGCCCTCATGGTCTGCGGCGATAAGGAGCGAAGCCTTAACAGCTGTCATATCCGCAGATATCTCGCCCTTTACGATCTCGCCGTTCACCGCCTGCTGTCCCTCGAAAGGAATGATCTTGCTCATATAATCCTTGAGTTTCTGTATACGCTGCTCGCAGGCTGCATAATCCTCGGCTGTCCACCACTCCTTGTAATTACCGTCCTTGTCATACTTTGCACCGTTGGGATCGAAGGCATGGGACATCTCATGTCCGATCACCCAGCCAATTGTGCCAAGGTCGTGCTCATAGCCCTGACCGGGCTCGTAAACGCCCTGAAGTATACCGCTGAGGATATTTATAGAGTTGTCCATAGGATTATAATATGCATTTATCTCTCTTGTTGAAAGCTCATGGAAGCTGTCCTCATCAACAGGCTTGTTGATCTTATCAAATTCCTTCTTGAGGCTGTAATCATATACAGTCTCAGCGATCTCGATCATTGACATACCGTCCTTGATATCAAGGTCTGAGTAGTCATCTCGTACATCGGAATAAACTGCGTTGATCTTCATCGCATCCAGCTTTGCAACAGCGTTGTTCCTTGTCTCCTCAGAGAGCCAATCCTCGCTCTGGAGCATATTGCGGTAATAATCCTTGAACTCTAAACAGATATCAGTGATCTCATTACGGAGCTCAGGTGTGCAGTACTTATCGATATATACATAGTCCATACAGTGACCGACAAGGCTGTTTACAGCTCCGATGCCTATTTCCTCATCAGGTGAGTAGCCTGTGGAGCCGTAAAAGCTGTTCTGGATATCAGAGATCTTTTCATATGCCTCACGGTCTAAATTTGAACCGGCAGACGCAATGAAATGTGTCAGCATATAGTTCTTCATGTCTTCAACATTTTCATTGGTATAGAGCTCGCTCATCTTATCGAGCCAATCCGGACAGGATACAAGATACGTATCAGCCTTCGGAACGCCGATAGCGTCAAGTGATTCTACAAGCGGGAAATTTTTCTCAAGCTCCTTCAGCTCATCATATGTATATGTATGATATGCCTTTTCAACATAGTCCGGGGCAGACTGCTCTTCGTTGGTAGGAAGAACAGCTGCGAATGCTTTCTCAAATTCTGTACACTTTTCAAGGGATGTCTTGCCCTCTTCAGCTGTCATGCCGAATTTCGGGAAGAGGTAATCCAGCTCCTGCTGAGCCATCATTGCCATCATCATTGTCTGCTGAGTAGGGTTCTCATAGTCTGCCGGATCCTGATATAACATCGGTGCCGGTCCCACAGCAAGGATATTTTTTCCCTTCTGTTCAAAAAGTCCCTCAGTAACGCTTACGCTGAACAATCCGGGGATGAAGCTGTCGTCAGACATCATCAGCGCAGTTATATCATCAATATTCTTAATCCCCTGTACCTTTTTAAGGCTTTCCTCAAAAGGAGTGGTACCGGCCTTGTTTCTTGCATCCCAGTCTGTAGCTGCCTTGTATACAGCACGGCAGACTTCGATGTCGTGACCGGTTATCGAATCGTCATTGAGAAGTGCAAGCACCTTTTCCTTCATTATGTCGCTCATGTCCTCCCAGGTACCTGCGGACATATCTCCGTCCTTGAGCTGGAGCGTCTTGAATTTATCATAGTTTATGGCTGTAAAGAAATCGTCCTTCAGTTCTGGCTTTTCCGCATCGGTATATGCCTCTACGACCGGAGCCAGCCACTTGCCTCCGACCTCACCCTGTCCCATATATTTGCCTGTTGATTCTGTTTCTCCCCCCTGAGCAGCATCATCTGTGCTCTCCTCACCGGATGATCCTTCGCTGCTTGCTGTGGTGCTCTCTGTACTGCTTGATGAGCTCTCCTTGCTTCCGCAGGCTGTTACCTGAGAAGCTGTAAGCATTGCAGCAAGCAATACTGCAAGAATGTGGTTTTTCTTCATAACTCTCTTCCTTTCAAATACTTATGATCCCTCTCATATATAAAAGCCGCCATTCATCCTCATAAAGAAAATGGCAGCTTTATAATCTTATTTCAGGAGTATCGTACAAGGGCACCCATTCATGATCAGATGCCCTCAGTACGATAGTATACGGAACCCCCAATTGATCCCTGTATCAATAATACTGCATTTTTTATTAAGAAGTCCTTAAGAACTATCCTCATTATAACAATTATTTCTAAAAAAATCCTTAATCCAATTCTTAAAAATTCCTTAAAGTTCTTTCAGATTTTTAACGAATGTGTGTAAGCAAAAAAGCTTCTCCTCAAAAGAACAACAAGAATATTATAGAGCCTTGAACAGAAATTGTCAAGCCGGGTATTGTATTTCGCTGCGGCAAATGTTATAATTGTAGTGAAAGACGGCAGAGCTTTTCAGCGGTCAGGCCGGGAAATATCTGCCCTAAGGACTAAATGAGCACAATATACGGCTCCTTCGGCATTTGTATCTCCTACATTATATAGCAGAGGTGTTTGCATGAAAATAGTTATTGCCATAGACTCCTTCAAGGGCAGTCTTTCCTCATTGGAGGCAGGAAGGGCTGCCGCTGCCGGGATAAGGCGTGCCATTCCGGAGGCTGATGTCGTGATAAAGCCGCTTGCCGACGGCGGCGAAGGAACTGTGGAGGCTCTTGTTCTCGGACTGGGCGGACAATTCCGTGAGGCTTCTGTCTCCGATCCGCTTGGAAGACCAGTCAATGCAAAATACGGGATACTCCCAGGCAATACCGCTGTGATCGAAATGGCAGCCGCTTCGGGCCTGCCTCTCCTGTCAGAGGAAGAGCGGGATCCTATGCAGACTTCCACCTGCGGCACAGGCCAGCTCATTCTTGACGCTATCAAGCATGGCTGCCGGGAGATCATCATCGGCATAGGCGGCAGCGCTACAAATGACGGCGGAATCGGCTGCCTTCAGGCTCTCGGCTTCGGATTTCTGGACAGCAACGGCTTCACAGTTAAAGGAAGTGCGGCCGGACTTGCAGAGCTGTCCTCCATTACCTTCGACAAAGCTTATCCTGAGCTTAAAAAGTGCAGGTTCCATGTGGCCTGCGATGTTGGCAATCCCCTTTGCGGTGAAAGAGGATGCAGTGCTGTATTCGCTCCGCAGAAAGGCGCAGACGAGGCGGCTGTAAAAGCTATGGACAGCTATTTGCAGAGCTATGCGGCACTTGTGAAAAAGTATATCCCCTCCGCTGATCCGGATATGGCCGGCGCAGGTGCAGCCGGCGGTATGGGATTTGCCCTGCGGAATTTCCTCGGCGCAGATATGAGCCCGGGCGTGAGCCTTGTACTCCGTGAGACAGGCCTTGAAAATGAACTGAAAAACGCTGATCTACTCGTGACCGGAGAGGGCTGCCTCGACAGTCAGACTGCTATGGGAAAGGCTCCCGCAGGAGCTGCAGCTCTTGCAGAAAAGTATGGTGTCCCGGTCATCGCCTTCTGCGGTGCAGTCCGTGATGGCGCAGAGCTCTGCAATACCAATGGGATCAGCGCCTTCTTCCCCATACTGCGCCGGACCTGTAGTCTCAGCGAAGCCATGGATAAGGAAAATGCAGAAAAAAATCTGACCGATACCGCCGAGCAGGTATTCCGGCTCATAAATTCTGTAAAAAACTGAAAATATTTTTTTCCGTGACCCCGGTTCCGGAAAATATCTTACGTATACTATAATTAATATGGGGGTGGTACTATGGAACCAAATGCGAATCAGATCGTCTCCCAGGTCTACAAAGCCAAAAAGGACAGCCATGCCGCAGATGAGCTTATCGAGGCGTATATGCCCTTCATCCGGTCTGAAACCGCAAAATTCCTTAAACGTCCGCCGGACAGCAGCGATGACGAACTCAGCATCGCAATGTTCGCTTTCTATGAATCAATCAGAAATTATTCAAGACTGCGTGGCTCATTTCTTAAATTTGCCTCGCTTCAGATAAAAAACCGCCTCATCGATTACTTCCGTAAGGAAAAGCGAAACAAAGGGCTCATATCCCTTGACCAGCCCGATGAGGACGAAAAAAATGAACTTATCGATACTATCTCTGACGATCACGATGATTATGCGGAGACAGAGCTCCGTGAGGCTACTCAGCAGGAAATTGCTGAGCTTTCCGCTCAGATGAACGATTTCGGAGTGTCTATGACAGACGTTGCCGATAACTCCCCCCGTCAGAAGAGAACTCTTGAGATATGCAATAAAGCTGTACGCTATGCAAGGAACAATCCCGATCTGCTGGCTGAATTCCTGAGAACTAAAAAAGTCCCTATTTCACGCCTTGCAGAGGGCGCTGATGTGGAGAGAAAATCTCTCGAACGCCACAGACGCTACCTTGTTGCTGTACTCCTGATCTGCACAAACGGCTACGAGATAATGCGTGGCCATATCATGCAGGTACTGAAAGGTGGTGAAGAACAATGAAATATCTGGTTATGGAATGTCACGACAGCTATGCCGTCCTCATGGACGAAAATTCCGCATTTGTCACCGCTGCCAATCTCCATTATTCCGTGGGACAGACTGTCACCGAACCGGTCATAATGTCTGATACCCACACTGAAAAGCGCCGGAATGCTATTGTTCTCACACGGTTCATAGCCGCTGCCGCCTGCCTTGTTCTCCTTGTGGGAGGAAGCTATACCTACTACTCCTATAATTACAAGACATACTCCACTGTCGTTATATCTTCAGATGCAAGCGTAAGGATGTCCCTCAATAAAAGAGGCAAGGTCATCAAGCTCGAAAGCATCGACGAGAGCGGAAAGAAGCTGCTTGAAGGCTATGACGGAAAGGGTAAAGATCAGGTCACTGTTGCCAACGAACTCCTTGAAAGAGGTCTGTCCAATGGAATGATATCCAGCGGAGATACTGTGGAATTCTTCATAGAATCAGAAAAAAAGAGCAATTATGATGAACTGAAATCCGAGATAGAAAGCGAGATACCTAAGCTCAACGTCAATGTATCCGTACAGGGAATGGAAGAATATCCCAAGGTAACGCAAAAGAAGCCGGATACTCCGACTCAGCCGGCATCAGAACCAGCCGCTCCTGAGATAACTCCGCCAGCCACAGCCGGCAGCAATAAACCGCTGCCCCCTGTTCCGGAAAAACCTGTTATCGACAAGAATGCTCCAAATGCTGACAACAATAGCAAGCCTCAGCCGCCTGCCAAGCCGGATCCCCCTCCGACACCAAACGATATTCCTCGTGATAACGGCAGGTCTGCTGTTGTTCCCGATCCGCCTGCTGTTCCGGACGCTCCACCTGCTCCGGAACACAAGGAGGATCAGCTTCCTCACGAAAAGGAAGCTGCCCCAGATAAACCAGATGAGGCTCTTCCTCATCTCAATAACATAGTGCCGGACGAGGAGGGTGACACGCTTATCCACCATCTCCCCGTCCTGCACGCTCCGCTGATAAGATCACCCGGCAAGGACGATGAGCCTATACCGGAGACTCCGGAAACACCTGAGCCTCCCGAGGCTCCAAAGCCGGATGAGATCACTCCGCTGATCCCCGATATCCCTTGATATATTGTGCACAGAGGCACCTCTATGGTGCCTCTCGTGCATTGAAAGCAGTATCAAGATGCTGCTTTAGGCTGTACTTATAAATATGAAATACAAGCTCCCGAAATCCATCCTGTAAAATAATTCTTATACTATAATAAAAAAACAGCCGCCACGGCTGTTTTTTTATTACCAATATAAGGCTATATACCGTGATATTCATACGCTGGCAAAAAAATTTCAAAAAAATTTTTCATCAGACCCCACTTTTTTTATTCCCCTTACGTAAACTATAAACAGAAAGCAAAAACGGCTTTTACTCCGAAAGGAGAAAAAATTTATTACAAAGGAGTCTTTACAATGAAAAACAAAAGACAGCTCATCTCAGCTATCGCCGCAGCATCAGTTCTTTCAATCACTACTGGCGTTAGCGCATTCGCAACAAGCCAGGCTGCCAAGAACGAGAAGGCAGAAGAAGTCGTAACTGAGGAAGTTACAACTGTTGAAGAGGCAGTTGAAGAGGCTGCTGAGGCAGAGGAAGCTACAGAAGCTGAAGCTGTAGAAGCTACAGAGGCTACTGAGGAAGCAACAGAAGCTGAAGAGATCGTTAAGCCTGCTAAGCCTCTCGGACCTAAGGAGATCAAGGACAAGATCGCTAAGGTATTCGACCTTGACGCTGAGAACTTTGCTGATGACGAAGCTAAGAGCGAGTGGTTTGATTTCTGCAACAACGAGCTCAAGATCAAGGAGCATATAAACAAGCCTGAGCCGCCTGTTCCTCCGGTAATCGACGATGAGAACAAGCCTGAGCCTCCGGCACCCCCTGTACTTGACGACGAGACAAAGCCCGAGCCTCCGGCACCTCCTGTTCCTGCTGATGACGAGACAAAGCCTGAGCCTCCGGCACCTCCTGTTCCTGCTGACGATGAGAACAGACCTGAGCCTCCGGCACCTCCTGTTCCTGCTGACGATGAGAACAAGCCTGAGCCTCCTAAGCCCCACGAGCACAAGCACATCGGTCCTGCTGCTGAGAAGGAAGCTGCTGTAGAGGAGACTACAGAAGAAGTTGCAGTTGAGATCGAAACAGCTGAGTGATCCTACTGATTTTGATCCACCCTCATTATTAATATAAAAAGAAGCACACACAGACAAGAAAAATTACAAATAAATAAATGGACTGCTGATGCCATCCCGTCAGCAGTCCTTTTTTCATCCTATTGCATTATTTAATATGCCGTTTTTACTGCACGAGCTGCTCCATAAGCTGGTCTATCAGTTCTTTCTTCGCCAGGCCGCTGGAGAAGGCAGTGGCGCCTCCGCAGGCTGTTCCAAGCTTCAGAGCATAGCTTATGCTGCCTTTTTCAAGACCAGCCACAAAGCCTGCCAGCATAGAGTCACCGGCGCCGATCGTATTTACCACAGTTCCCTTGCAGACTCCGCATTTATGCACGTTACCGTTCTCCTCAATAAGCAGTGCCCCGTTGCCTGCCATTGATACCAGAACGTTTCTTGCGCCCATTTTCTGCAATTCCGAAGCGTATTTCACAATATCCTCATCAGAATCGATCTCGGTATCAAAAAGCTCGGCAAGCTCAAAATTGTTGGGCTTTATTAGGAATGGGTGATACTTCAGTACATTCAGCAGGAGATCCTTTGTAGCGTCCACTACAGTCCTTATATTCCTTCCTGAAACAAGGCTAAGTATCTTCTCATAGATATCTGACGGCAGACTTTTTGGAATGCTTCCGGCAAGGATAAGTGTATCTCCGTCATCCAGCTTCCCGATTTTCTTGAAAAGCTCAGCAATAGATGCCTCGTCGATATCAGGACCTTGACCGTTGATCTCTGTCTCGACACCGGTATTTATTTTTACATTGATACGTGAATTACCCTTTTTAAGCCTTACAAAATCAGCCTCTATCCCCATAAGGCAGACGCCTTCCTCGATGGCTCTTCCCGTAAATCCTGCTGTGAAGCCGAGAGTTTTTGAGGTAACGCCAAGCTGTGCAAGTACGTTTGAAACATTGATCCCCTTGCCGCCGATGAACATCTCCTCGTAGTCAGAACGATTGACATATCCGGTCCTGAGATCATCTGTATGTACTATATAGTCTATAGCCGGATTGAATGTAACAGTATATATCATTCCTATCATCTCCTTGAACTTATTACAAGAAAATTATAACATACAGGACTGCAAAAATCAAGTAACACCTGTCAGGACATTACACTGTTATAACTGTATAAAGAAAATGAAAAGCATCCACACATAAGTGCGGATGCTTTTTGATTTGTCTCTTACAATGAACAACTTTTATTAATAACCGTTTGTGCAGTCCGGTTATAAGCTTGATTATCCCTTGAATACGTATCTGAGGAAGTTGTACATATGCGGAGTTACTGTTGCACCGCCGTGATCTCCCTGTGGGATAACCTGCCAGAGATGCTCTACGTTGTTAGACTGAAGAGCCTTGTGGTAAGTCTCGGGATAGTTTTCTGTAATAGCAACAACGCTGTCATTAGCCGCAGCTGACATCAGTATCATTATAGGCATTACTGACGGCTTGAACTGGCTTGTCTGCTTGAGAGACCCCTCATGAGTCATGAAATTATCTGTTGTCGGGAATATTCCGGGAGCTGAGCAGGCACCGCCTACATAGCCGTACAGCTCAGATCTTGTTATACCTGTGTAGAGAGCTTCACGTCCGCCGAGAGAGAAGCCTGTGATAGCTGTATTCTCTCTTCCGGTCTTAACGGAATAATGCTCTTCCATATAAGGCATGATGCTGTTTTCGATATCCTCACGGATAAGATCATACTTACGCATTGTCTCCTGGTCGAAGCCGAAGCCGCCGCCGCCCTGACCTGTAAGCATATTCGGGCAAACGATGATCATCTTCTCGCACTTACCGTCAGCAAGGAGGTTTCCGAGCATTGTCTGAACACCCATGTCGATCATGGACTGCTCATTTCCGCCGATACCGTGGAGTACATAGAGGACAGGATACTTCTCACTTGAGCTATATCCGGCAGGAAGAACGACCTTCATTTTCTTATCGCACTTTCCGTCCTTTGAGTAGTAAGTAACTGTATCGATCTTACCGTAATCTACGCCGCTTCTCTTGGAATTGAAGTTTGAAGGAGCATTGATCTGCATATCATTTGCAATACTCTTCATATAGCCTGAAGAATCTCCGCCCTTTGTAGTTGTAGTTGTAGTGGTCATGATCTTAGGAGCAGTTGTTGTAGTTGTTAAAACAGGCTCTGCGAACTTATTTGAGTTGCCGAGTATGAACTTTGAAAGTGCAACTATATCAGCAACATTGAATGAGCCGTCGCCGTTAAGGTCAACAATGTTCATGTTGAACTTAGCTGTTGTGCCTGCAAACTGGTCGAGAACATACTCACGGGCAAGCGCAAGATCAAATCCGTCGATCTTGTTATCGCCGTCGAAGTCACCACGGATCTTGGAATTTGGAATAAGTACAGGATCCGGATCAGGATCGGGATCTGTATTATTCTGCTGTTTTCCGTCAATATAGCCCTTGCCTGTAACTATAGAAGAAGCCTTGCCTTTTTCAGCAATAGTTACTTCATCTACATAGAAATCTGTCTTATCATCGGGAGCTTCAAAATAGAGCACAAGATTCTCTGCTCCTGAAGGTATAGTAAAGGATGTATTTGAAAGATCTGTCCACTGTCCGCTCTTTACGCTCTTGAGAGCGATCTCATCGTAGTTATCCTTGCCGCTGAGGCTGTACTGAAGTGTGAGCTTCATATCAACATCAGAGCCGCTCTTCTGGAGAACTGCACCGCTGAAGCTGTATGTCTTTCCGGGAACGAATGTTGTTGAATCAAGTGACAGTTCAGCACCGTTCCATGTCTCAGTACGTCCGCTTACATAGAGACCGTTTCCGCCGGCATAGTAATTATCCTTATCCTGTTCGATAGTAGCGCCTCCACGGCCTGACCATGGAGATGTGGTCTTATCAAAGGAAGAATAGAGCAGAACTCCCTCCGGCAACGGATCGGGATCCGGATCGGGATCAGGTATTGGATCTTCTCCCATAGTAAGTACATTCTTTTTAACAGTAGCCTGACCGGAACTCTCCCAGCCTTCAACGTTAAGAGCTACTTCATACATTCCGCCCATCTTCATGCTGTGCTTTTCCCACTCAGCGAAATGCTTATCAACATTGATGGTACCGCTCGTTCTCTTCTTTCCGCCGTCACGAACGCTCCAGTACTGATTGAAATGTGTAACGCCCTGCTCGATGGAAGGACCGTCATGTGTACCGGAATAGATCTCATAGGTCGCACCGTCAACAGTGGTCGTACCCACCTTTTTCATATTCGGACCTTCTCCGGGCGGTCTCCAGGTACCGTATGAGTCTACGATATAATACTCAACAAGCGGATTCCTTGTCCAGCCGTAAATACAGAGGTACGAATTTCCGTTTGGTCTGTAATCAACATCGTATGTTACTGCGATAGAACCGAGTGAACTCCATGTAGGTGAATTGCTGAATTTCTTTCCTGCACGGAACAGGCAGTTATGAGAGTTATTCCAGCTGCACGTAAATGTTCCGCTGGAACCTGGAGTCATGCTGACATTGTCATTATACTCACTCCACATCTCGAAGTCGTAACCGTCTTTAGTCCAGTTCTGCTTTATCTCAGCGTTTGCTGATATTGGATTTGCAGCAGGTATCACAGGTATTGCTGACAGGCACATGATACCTGTAACCATGCCGCTGACGAGCTTTTTTATGTTGCCCTTCATTGTGTATCATTCCTCGCTTTCTGAAATATAATCATTTAGACTGCGAATCCCCCTAATTTCTTTATATCAATTTTAACACATCAAATCAAACTATTCAAGCCTATTTTTGTGATTCATTGCCAAAACCAATCAATTATTGCGATGTTGCAATATAATTAAAAAAAGCAGCATACTTCCGCAGAAACTGCGGAAGTATGCTGCTTACAGGTATATATTATGCTCATATGAGACCAAAATGTCTCAGGGCATTGGCTATCCCTTCCTCCTCTATAGGAGTAGTTATGTAGGACACATATGGGTAGATCACTTCCGCTCCCCCCATTGCGATACTATTGGGCACAGCCTTAAGCATGGGCAGGTCGTTCATGCTGTCGCCTATCGCATAGGCCTCACTGACAGGTATCTCCAGCTTCCTGAGTATTACGTCTATTGCAGTAGCCTTTGAGAATCCCTTCGGCACATTCTCGTAGAATCCGCCCCCCTCTGTCGATTATATCGAAATACGGACTGACCTCCCGGCGAAAGCGCTCCATGTCTGTATCCTTGCTGCACCAGACAACGAACTTATCGAAAATGAATTCTTTATCCTCAACTCTGCGGGATATATCGATGCCGGAATCCACGAATGTTTCCATAAAGTGTTTCAGCCCGTCAGACACCGGACACTTGTCGTCAAAGAAATATCCGTCACGGTGTTCATATACCGGTGTAATACAACATTCTCTCATTTTTTGAGCAATATTGTTACAAAAGCTTTTTTCGAGGTTATTGGAGAGAATAACATTACCCTGATACTCAATATAGGTACCGCAGCCCAGAAGATAGCCGTCAAAGCCCAGTTCCTTCACCCTGGGACTGATATTGAATGCTGTCCTGCCGCTGTTGATAAATGTGAGGTTTCCCCGTTTCCTTGTTTCTGCAACAGCCGTCCGGGTGCTTTCAGGTATTAGCCCACGCTCGTCCTCGGTCACAAGAGTACCGTCTATATCAAAAAAATAACTGCCATAATATCCCTCCATAAGATCAACAATATCAATTATACAACTTTGTTACTGATTTGTCAATATCGGCTTGATATTTTCCGGTATCCGTGGTATAATCAAATTAGACCCCCCGATCATTTTTAAGGAGCTGATACCATGCTGCAAATCTACTGTGGAAACGGAAAAGGAAAAACCACTGCCTCTGTAGGCTCTGCCGTAAGGGCTGCCGGAGCCGGTCTTAAAACCGCCTTCATACAATTCCTGAAAGACGGCACCTCCTCAGAGATCGCAATGCTGAAAAAACTTCCAGGAATGATTGTACTTTACACAACTGCCTGCGACAAATTCACATTCCTGATGAATGATGAAGAGAAAGAGGAAGTACGCCGCCGCCACGATCAGCTCTTGTCCCAGGCAGAAAGTCTGCTGTCAGAGGGACTTGATGTACTTATCCTTGACGAGTTCAATGCCGCATACAAGCTTGGCCTTATGAATAAGGAGACTGCTTTACAGCTCATCCTTTCAAATAAGAACAGGGCTGAAATAATAATCACCGGACGTGAGCCTGCTCCGGAATTTACAGAAGCTGCCGACTACATAAGCGAGATCTCAGCCGTGAAACATCCTTATGAGCACGGTATATCTGCAAGAAAAGGAATCGAATACTGAAAAAGTGACCGGAACAGCATTGCGGCTGTTTCCGGTCTTTTTAATGTATTCAGTTTTCCTTATCTCCAATAAGGAAATTCCTCGTCTCATTGATAAAGGCGATATCCCTTTCGTTAAGGCGTACATTCGCCCTGCTCTTTGAACCGTCAGGAAGCTCCACTGTTAATTCGACTACCGTTCCCGGAGTTAGCCTGCCGGACATTATCTTCAGGTACTGAATGAGCTTAGGGTGATCTCCCCTGAATATGCCAAACATATTTTTAAGCTTCAATAATGATGCCGGATTTAGCATGATAATACCTCCTCTCTATTTTATATCTCGTTTCAGTATCAGCTGTGCACAGATACCTGTGAAGGCTCCTGCGATGCAGCCTGCAACTATCAGCACCGGATAATACACAGTCACTGCAAATGACCTCAGCGCAATAACCGCTACTGCCATTTGTCCCGTATTATGGAGCATTGCACCTATAATACTGCAAAGCCAGATGTACTTCACAGGTACCACCCTCCTCAGCAGCAGCATTCCGCCAAGACAGCACATCGCACCGGCGAAGCTGTATATCAGCGCTGAGAAATTGGTGCTGAAGATCGCCCCGAGTATTACTCTTGTCAGCACCATAAGGAATACTTCTCTGCCGCTGAAACGGTATACCGCATACACTGTTATTATGTTCGCAAGCCCCAGCTTTACTCCCGGAACAGGTATTATATCCGGGAAGCGCAGTTCAACTATGAATATTATCAAAGCTGCCGCCGTAAGCATAGACAGCTCCGCAAGTCTCTTCGTTTTCATCCTGCCACCTCACTCCGCAAAGCGTATCATAAGCTTGTGGGGCAGGCATACTATCGGTACATATTCCGAGCGCAGCTCCCCAGTTTTTACACAGGTATGATCCGGACAATCTGCGTCGGTGATACTTATATGACCGTCCTTTATCGTTACTTCATTCCAGCCCTTTTCATCTTCGATGCGGAACGTCCTGTCCTTCTCGGAGTTGAGATCAAGCTTCTCTATGACCTCGCCGTCACGTACTATCTCAACATAAAGCGGTCCATCTGAAGATCTGTCGGGCTCCGAGCCGGGACCGAAAAGTTTGATCGTGGCTATTATTGCCGCAATGAATATCAGTGCAACTGCTGCTATCATCAGCTTCACTCTATCAGGCAACAGGTATCACCTCCGCAGGCATGGAGCTTATATTGCTGAAAACATCAGCTATGCCCTCTGTATAGTATATCCTCTGATCGTCAGTGACGATCACCATATCAAAGTCCTGTCTGCTGCGCCAATAGTCACAGGCAGCAGGATATCCCATTACGAAAAGTGCAGTGGACAAAGCGTCACATTCAATTCCGCTGCTGCCTATCACCGTCACAGAGACTGCTCCGTTATCCGCAGGATAGCCGTCATTTCCGTCAATGATATGCCAGTAGTTATTTCCGTCATCGCCGGTAAAGTACCGCTCATAGTTGCCGGAGGTTATAACAGCCTTCTCACCTACCTCAACTACACACATATCAGTATCCGGCGAAAAGGGATCTCTGACAGCCACCTTCCACAGAGAGCCGTCAGGCTTCGTGCCGAGAGCCTGAACGTTTCCGCCAAGGCTGACTATTGCCGAATCCACACCGCTCTCACGCATTATCTCCATTACCTCGTCACTGGTATATCCCTTCGCAAGCGCTCCCGCATCTATCTGATATTTCTCCGGCAGCGTAACTGTGCTGCCATCAAGATGAAGGCTGTGCCAGTCAGTATTTTTCAGCAGCGAGGGTATCTCCTCATCATCAGGGATACGGTACTCGCCGGTAGTGAATCCCCAGGCAGAAACCACCGGATACAGGCATACATTCAGTGCCCCGTCAGTATCATCAGATATCTCCAAAGCCTTTTTCAGAATAGCAGCAGTATCCTCGCTGACCTGTACAGGATTTCCTCCGGCATGGTCTATCCGCCATATATCACTGTTCTCATTGGTGACAGAAAGCTCTTCCTCAAGTACGCTGATACGCTCTCCTGCCTTATCCAGTGCCTCATCAGCATTGCTGCCGTAGGCTTTCAGGGACATGAATGTGTCCATAGCAAAGATGTCACGGCTTGCCGCAGTATCATTAGCTTTACCGGAGCTGCTGTTTGTTCCTCCGCAGCCTGTAAGCAAAAGTGCAGCCAGCATTATGATCCCGCTGATAGTATGTCTCATTATTATCTCCAATCGATTGATAGCACAAACTAACCTTAAATCAATTATGTGGGAGGCTGAAAGCAGCCTCCCCTGCATAGTTATTTTCAGTCGTTATTACTTCTTGAGAAGTGACTTTCCTGTCATCTCAGCCGGCTGAGGTACTCCCATGATATCAAGCATTGTAGGTGCAAGGTCTGCAAGTACGCCGCCCTCGATAAGCTCGCCCTCAACTCCCACAGCGATAAGCGGTACAGGATTTGTTGTATGAGCTGTAAACGGACTTCCGTCAGGCTCCATCATCTTGTCAGCATTACCGTGATCGGCTGTGATGAGAGCAGCGCCGCCCTTTGCAAGGATAGCATCTACCATGCGGCCTACGCACTCGTCTGTAGCTTCAACAGCCTTTACAGCAGCATCGAATATACCTGTATGACCTACCATGTCGCAGTTAGCGTAATTGAGGATGATAACGTCATACTTGTCGCTGTTTATAGCCTCAAGTACAGCATCGCATACCTCGTATGCGCTCATCTCAGGCTTAAGGTCGAATGTAGGAACATCAGGTGACTTGATGAGGATACGATCCTCACCCTCGAACTGCTTTTCCTCACCGCCGTTGAAGAAGAAAGTAACATGAGCGTACTTCTGTGTCTCAGCGATACGAAGCTGTGTCTTGCCCAGCTTTGAAAGGTACTCGCCCATTGTCATTGTGAGCTGCTCCGGAGGATATGCAACAGATACATTAGGCATTGTTGCATCGTACTGAGCCATGCATACGAAGTTCACATTGAAGAAACCGTTTCTTCTCTCAAAACCTGTGAAATCAGGATCAACGAATGAACGTGTGATCTGTCTTGCACGGTCAGGACGGAAATTGAAGAAGATAACACTGTCGTCAGCCTTTATCTGTGCGCCGCCCTCGATAACTGTAGGCAGCATGAACTCGTCTGTCACCTCGTTTGCATAGGAGTTCTTTATAGCCTGTACAGGATCTGTCTCCTTGACACCCTCGCCGTAAACAAGAGCTGCATAAGCCTTCTCAACACGATCCCACGCATTGTCTCTGTCCATAGCATAGAAACGTCCGGATATAGTAGCTACCTTGCCGAGACCGATCTTGTTAAGCTCAGCAACAGCCTCTTCCATATACTCAGCAGCAGATGACGGAGGAACATCTCTTCCGTCGAGGAATGCATGGATGTATACCTTGTCAAGGCCGTTCTTCTTAGCCATTTCAACTATACCGTAAAGGTGCTCCATATGGCTGTGAACGCCGCCGGGAGAGAGAAGTCCCATGAGGTGGAGAGCGCTGTTCTTCTCCTTGCAGTTGCTCATAGCGCCGAGGATAGCCTTATTATTGAAAAATGTACCGTCCTTGATATCCTTGGATATCTTTACCAGCATCTGGTATACTATACGGCCTGCACCGATATTGGTGTGACCTACCTCAGAGTTGCCCATCTGACCGTCCGGCAGACCTACATCAAGTCCGCTTGCGCCGATGATAGTATGCGGGCAGGTCTCCATGTATTTATCCAGATTCGGCTTTTTAGCGGCAGCGATAGCGTTGCCGTAGGTATCGGGATTGTAGCCGTATCCGTCCATGATTATAAGTGCTACGGGTTTCTTTGACATATAAACTTTCCTTTCAATATTCAGATTCACCAGTATATCCTGACATAACCTGTCTTTTTGTTGATTAGATAATAGCACCATCGCCGGTCATCATAAAATACATATCCCTCCACATTTTCAGAGGTCATGCCTTCATCTGCCAGCTTGCCTATCATAATTTTTGCATAAGTCTTTATTTTCTGAGCTGACTTATCTTCTTCCTGCTTGTACTCCTGAAGATCAACATATTCCTCAAGGATAAGATGCTCCGCTCCTGCCGCTTCAGCTCGTCTGCACAACTGATCGATACCGTCAGTGTCAGTGACGAAGGTGATATCGACTCCGCCTGAGCCCTGTCCCATACTTGCCCGGAAATCAGCCTTATAGCCGTCCGTCTTTTCAGGGAGCTCCTCCGGAAGAAGATCGTGTATCAGACTTTTGCTGTTGTATCCGCTGGTATATATATACCTCTGTACCGGATAGAACCATTTTTTACTGATACGCATTGAATAAGGCAGTATGCACAGGATCACAAGAGCTGTGTACGTCACCGCTCTGAGTGCGCCTGTGATTTTCCTGAAAACAGCAGAACGCTCTTTTTCCTTATCGTAGAGATTTTTCCTTGATGTTACAATAAGGAACACCAATGCTGCTCCGATAGTACGGATAACAAAGTTTCCGTAATTTGTAATAAAAAGCGGAATGTTTATCACTATAGCAGCTAAGCATACTACTCTGTCTACAGTCTGCCATTTGACATTCTGCCTGCCGCAATACTACTGTTTTTATACATATCAGCACCATAAAATGCAGGGCGGATAATATCCGCCCTTAACTTTGATTGACTTTATCAGCCCTCAACAGCAGCCTGAACGATAACGTTGAAGTCCTCAGCCTTCAGTGAAGCGCCGCCGATAAGTCCGCCGTCGATGTTGGGCTTTGCAAGAAGCTCAGCAGCATTCTTAGCGTTCATAGAACCGCCGTACTGGATAGTAACAGCGTCAGCAGTTGCCTGATCGAAGAGCTTTGCAAGCTGTGCACGGATGAATCCGCAAACTTCCTCAGCCTGATCGGGAGTAGCTGTAAGACCTGTACCGATAGCCCATACAGGCTCATAAGCGATAACAACGTTCTTTACCTGCTCAGCTGTGAGTGACCAGAGATCAAGCTTGATCTGACGAGCGATAACCTCCTCAGTGATGTTGCACTCACGCTCCCACTTGAGCTCGCCAACGCAAACGATAGGCTTGAGGCCAGCTTCGAGAGCTGCGATAGTTCTCTTGTTTACAGTCTCGTCTGTCTCACCGAAGTACTGTCTTCTCTCGCTGTGACCGATAACAACGTACTCAACGCCGAGCTCTGTGAGCATATCAGCAGAGATCTCGCCTGTGAAAGCGCCGCTCTTCTCGAAGTGAACGTTCTCAGCACCGATCTTTACGTTGCTGCCGGCAGTTGTGTTGATAGCTGTCTCAAGGTTTGTGAAAGGTACACAAGCGATAACCTCGATCTTGCCCTCAGCGTTTGCAACGAGGGGCTTGATAGCCTCGAGGAGTGCCTTAGCCTCGGGACGAGTCTTGTTCATTTTCCAATTTCCGGCAATGATTGCCTTTCTTAAATTCTTGTTCATGGGTGATTTCTCCTTTATAATTATTTCATATAGCTTTCAAGCATATCAAGGAACTGCTCCTTCTGCCACGGGTAACTGTATCCGGTAAAGTTCATGATGTCTTCTCTTGCTTTTACCGCAGCTTCTTCAGCCATACCATCATTTCCGGCGGCTTTGAGCATATGCACGTTTGTCAGCACCGGATATATCCTTGACTTATTGTTCGCCTCTGCGGACTGCTTTTCAAGCTGATAATAGTGTCCGGCAGCTTCAAGCTGACCGTTCATTGCAAGAGTAACGGCTGCTGCATCATAATATGCAACACCCATTCTCTTATAGGCAGGAGCGGAAAAGAATATATCAAGGAACTTCTGCTCCTTTGTGAATACCTCAAGAGCCTCCTGACCTTTTCCTTCTCCGATATAGAGGTTCAGCCTCTGGAGTAGGTACATTCCCTTTATAGTATCATCGGTCATAAAGCCTACAGCAACATGACTGAGTGCTTCCTCAGCCTCATTGTATCTATAAAGAGAAATATAGATATCAGCAAGAGTGAGATAATCCATAGGATCCATTTTCTTGCTGTGAAGAGCCTTGAATTTCTCGATATATTCGTCACAATAGCCCTTAGATTCATAGATCTGTGCAAGCTCCTCGTTAATACCGGCAAGCTTGTAAAGCACCTTTTTCATTAATCCCATAGCAATTACCTCTATTACTGCAATAAGGGCGAATATCTCTATCCGCCCTATTGTTCGTATGATTACTTTTCAGCGATAGCTGCAACACCTGGGAGCACCTTGCCCTCGAGGTACTCGAGAGAAGCGCCGCCGCCTGTTGAGATGTGGCTCATCTTGTCAGCGAAGCCGAGCTGGATAGCAGCTGTAGCTGAATCGCCGCCGCCAATGATCGTTGTAGCATCAGCCTCAGCGAGAGCCTCGCATACAGCAACTGTACCCTTCTTGAGTGTTGGGTTCTCAAATACGCCCATAGGTCCGTTCCAAACAACTGTCTTTGCAGACTTAGCAGCCTGAGCGAAGATCTCAGCAGTCTTAGGTCCGATATCAAGTCCCATCATGTCAGCAGGGATCTTGTCGGAGTCAACAAACTCAACAGAGATCTCAGCGTCGATCGGATCAGGGAATGAAGCAGCGATAGCTGTATCAACAGGGAGAAGGATCTTCTTGCCGAGCTTCTCAGCCTTTGCGAGCATCTCCTTGCAGTAGTCAAGCTTCTCGTCGTCAACAAGTGACTTACCGATAGATCCGCCCTGTGCCTTGATGAATGTATAAGCCATACCGCCGCCGATGATGAGTGTATCGCACTTCTCGAGGAGGTTGGAGATAACGTTGAGCTTGTCAGCTACCTTAGCACCGCCGAGGATAGCAACGAAAGGATGCTCAGGAACTTCAACTGCATTTCCGAGATACTGGATCTCCTTCTGCATGAGGTAGCCTACAGCAGTCTCCTTAACGAACTTTGTAACGCCTGCTGTTGAAGCGTGAGCTCTGTGAGCGCTGCCGAAAGCGTCCATAACGAATACTTCGCCGTCAACCAGCTCTGCAAGCTCCTTGGAGAACTCTTCGCCGTTCTTTGTCTCTTCGTTTCCACGGAAACGTGTATTCTCAAGAACTACGATCTCGCCGTCGTTCATAGCAGCAACAGCCTTCTTAGCGTTGTCGCCTACTACTGTATCATCAGCAGCGAAAGTTACCTTTGTATTAACGAGTTCAGCCAGTCTTGCAGCAGCGGGAGCAAGTGAGAACTTAGCCTCAGGGCCGTTCTTCGGCTTGCCGAGGTGTGAGCAGAGAACTACCTTTGCGCCGTTCTCAACGAGCTTGTTTATTGTTGGAAGAGCAGCCTGGATACGGTTATCGTTAGTGATAGCGCCGTCCTTCATAGGAACGTTGAAATCAACTCTTACGAGTACCTTTCTGCCTTTTACGTTAATGTCTTCTACAGTGACTTTGTTTAATCCTGCCATGGGTATGACATCCTTTCGTTATAAGATACATTTTTAAGCGTTGTTAATAATATAACAACATACACTTATATTTTACACTATTTCAAGAAATTTTGCAAGCCTTTCCGGAAATTTTTTCATTATTTCACAGCATTTTTTGCAAACTAAGGATAAATGCGGCTTAAAAGCCGCATTTTCTTCTGTAATATTCAGTTTACCGGCAGCTTCTGTATGGATAGATCCGGCGGAACGAAGCTTCCATACCATTGTCTCATCAGATAACGCTTTCTCTTTTGTAATCTGTGATATCACTGTCCAGCTTTTCATACAGCTCCTTAACTGTAACACGCTTCTCCTTGAGGGCAAGCAGCTCATCATTTGTGCAGCCTATGAACTCCACGAAATTCACCCTTCCGTTGGGAGTATCTATAGCGCTGACACTTGTGTCATCAACAGTGATATAGCCTGTAAGAAGGCTGGTGCGGTTAAGGTCTATGCCTGTGGTCTGACCGGTATACAGGTACTCGTAAGCATTGAAGCACTCACCGCTGGTGAAGGTTATCCTGGCTATCTTCTGGAAAATGCCGCATACACAGCGCAGCTCTCCCTCCTCGTCCTCCGGGGCGATACAGGACTTTTTAAGCTTCATGGTAAATTCCATGCCATAGCCGCTCACCTCGGGAACATCGCTCTCCTTGCCGAAAAGCTCACTGAGGCCGTAGGTAACGAAATGGTAGTAATAATCCGTTTCGTATATGCTTATACCGTTCAGCGGATCATTTCCGCCGAGCTCCCACGAGATAAGTGTGCCATAATGCTTAGGATCCTTCTGGTCCGGATATACCTTTTCAAACGCCGAAGTAATGGCATCCCAGCCGGCTGACGGAACCATTTCAGGCAGATCAGCATTCCCCTTTTTCTTTTTTATCTTGTCAAGCAATCCCATTCAAATCACCTTCCCCATATCATTTTTATCGAACATTGCTAACATAAAGTATTATATCATCTCTGCTCTCATGTGTCAACTTTATCCTCAGAATAAAATGTTGAAAACAGAGCAAATGTGTGATATAATGATAAAAAAAAGGAGGATGATAAAATGCCCCACTCTTACGAAGTTATCATTAACAAAGACATCAGAAGCACCGGCACATATTTTTACAGCTACAGCTCCACAAAGAATATCGGTATGGATATCAGAAAAGGCTGTGCAAAGCTCTCCCTTACGATGAACGTACTCAAAACAAAAACGGGATTCATGAACAGCTATCTTTTCCGTGATGCAGTAAAAAAGATGATGCTGCTCCATTCACTTCTCTATGGAAGCAGACTCGCCATAAAAACTGTTTTACTGAAAATAGATGACAGTGAATGGGCAATCGGAAAAGACGATGAGGATTTCCCGAAGATACTGACCATACTCCCCAGAACAGATCTTGTCTTACCAGATGCATGGAAGAGCGATGATTTCATTCAGTACATCCTGAGCTGTACCAAGAACGGCGGTGAAAAGGATCAGCGTTTTTCTGCCATCGAATCCTACCTTGCCTCAAAGGGCAAGGAGCATGAGATCGATATCTTCACCAATCTCTGGACTTCAATGAACGCTTATTATACTTATACGGCTAAGTGCTGCTCTAATTATCTCAACGGAATAATCGGGAACCTTAAAGATTTCCCCGAGCTTGCAGGTAACGATTCCAACTGCATAAATCTCCTTGCTCGTCTGATGAAAAAAGACCAGGATATAAACAAGGTCGAAGTCGGTGAAAAAAGCTCTGAAATGTTCCATAAGATCGGCAACGAGATCGTTTGTCTGAACGCAGAAGAGCTTATGAAGCTGTACGAAAAATCAAAAGAGGAACTTATGAACAGCACAAAAGGCAAGGATCGTCTTAAAGCCAAATACCCGGCACTTCAGAAGCTTTCCTCAGAAAACAGTGTTGACTTGTTCTTTCTGATATTACTCGTATTCCCATATTTATGCCGCTGCGCCTTTCTTCACGGCAAAAGGCCTACACTTCTCACCATTTTTGAAAATGAGTATGAACAGAGATATCTCCATAAGATCAACATCATATTAAACAGATATCTTTCAGAGACGCTGACATCACCTTTTGAACCGGATGAATATGGTGCTGGATTTATATCAGGCTGTTATACAAAAAGTTTCGGAAAAAAAAGAGGAAAGAAAAAAAGCCGCTGAAATGCTCAGCAATATCCTGAACTCATCCCACTGACCGCCCTATATTTCACGCACAAAAAAGCCGTAAGGAAGCATAGCCCTTCCTTACGGCTTGATTTATACTTGCGTCATATCCTGTCAGCGATCTCGTAGATCATCTTCTCGGTCTTCTCCCAGCCGATACACGGATCGGTAATAGATTTACCGTAGATATGCTCATCTATCTTCTGTGAGCCGTCTTCGATGTAGCTCTCGATCATAAAGCCCTTTACCAGCTTTCTGATATCGCTGCTGTACTTGCGGCTGCTGAGGACTTCCTTCACAATACGTGGCTGCTCGAAAGGTCTCTTGCCGGAGTTGCAGTGGTTGGTATCTATTATAGCAGCAGGATTTGCAAAGCCCTTTGCCTCATACATATCACAGAGAAGCTGGAGCGTCTCATAGTGGTAGTTCGGCATACTCTGGCTGTGATGATTCTCGTATCCTCTGAGGATAGAATGTGCCAGTTCATTGCCATTGGTAGTTACCTCCCAGCCACGGTAGAGGAAGGTATGTCCGGACTGTGCAGCCTCAATGGAATTCATAAGCACAGCAAGGCTTCCGCTGACAGGATTCTTCATACCTACAGGCACATTCAGTCCGCTGGCAGTAAGCCTGTGCTGCTGATTCTCAACAGAGCGTGCTCCTACAGCAACATAGCCCAGCAGGTCGTTAAGGTAACGGTGGTTCTCAGGATAGAGCATCTCATCAGCGCAGGTAAAGCCTGTCTCCTGTATAGCACGCAGATGCATCTTTCTTATGGCAACGATGCCCTTGTACATATCAGGCTCTTGCTGGGATCCGGCTGATGGAGCATACCCTTGTAGCCCTTGCCGGTAGTTCTCGGCTTATTTGTGTATATTCTCGGAACGATAAGAATCTTGTCACTTACCTTCTCCTGCACTCCTCTGAGGCGGAAAATGTAGTCAAGGACACTGTCCTCATTATCTGCGGAGCATGGTCCGATTATGAGCATTAGCCTGTCGTTCTTTCCTCTAATTATGTCAGCGATCTCTGCGTTTCTCTCAGTGATGATCTTCTGCGTCTCTTCTGATACCGGGTACTGTTCCTTGACCTCAGCCGGTATAGGGAGCTTGCATTTGAAATTCATGTTCATGTGGTATTCATCCTTTCAGTCTTTGA
>ERZ795051.1204-NODE-1204-length-34534-cov-5.375475_pt1 | contig 34534 bp, 28 predicted proteins | sample MGYA00375135_ERZ795051 | MGnify/ENA primary metagenome ERZ795051 (study PRJEB30180, sample SAMN05720222) | activated sludge metagenome | isolation source: Anaerobic digester | place: Japan | collected 2015-05-26 ... | reverse complement strand
AGGCAATGATTGTCACAAAGCTCCGTATCGGTGATGCAAATACAATGATGGCTGAGGGAGGAATACAGGCTGCTGACAAGCCCAATGACTCTCCTGCGATACACTTCCTTGATGCTTTCGGCGGCGGACATTTTGCTGCAAAGCCTGAGCTGGTAGCAAAGCTTGTAACAAAGGCGCCCGAAGCTATCCAGTGGCTCAACAAGCTTGGCGTTGAGTTCGACAAGGAAGAGGACGGCACAATGGTGACAACTCACGGCGGCGGTACATCACGCAAGCGTATGCACGCAGCAAAGGACTATTCCGGCGCTGAGATCATGCGTACTCTTCGTGACGAGGTAATAAACAGAGGCATACCTGTAGTTGACTTCACAGCCGCAGTGGAGATCATCCTTGACGAGAACGGAAAAGCTGCCGGAGCAGTTCTCATGAATATGGAGACAAAGGAGCTCCTCGTGGCAAAGGCAAAGACAGTCATCATCGCAACAGGCGGTGCAGGACGTCTTCACTATCAGGGCTTCCCAACATCAAACCACTACGGCGCAACCGCTGACGGACTTATCCTCGGCTACAGAGTAGGCGCAAAGCTGCTTTACGCTGATACACTCCAGTATCATCCAACAGGAACAGGCTATCCCGAGCAGATCTTCGGAGCACTGGTAACTGAGAAGGTGCGTTCTCTTGGAGCAAAGCTTGTAAATATCGACGGTGAGGTATTCATGCATCCTCTTGAGACACGAGATGTTACAGCAGCTTCAATTATCCGTGAGTGTACAGAGCGCAACAAGGGCGTTGAGACAAATCTCGGCAAGGCACTCTGGCTTGATACTCCAATGATAGAGCTCATTCACGGTGAGGGAACTATCGAGAAGCGTATCCCTGCAATGATGAGAATGTTCGGCAAGTACGGTATAGACATCCGCAAGGAGCCTATCCTTGTATATCCTACACTTCACTACCAGAACGGCGGACTTGATATATCAGACGACTGTGCAACAGGTGTTGAGAATCTCTACGCAGCCGGAGAGGTAGCCGGAGGTATCCATGGCAGAAACAGACTCATGGGCAATTCACTGCTGGATGTTATCGTATTCGGCAGAAACGCAGGAATCCATGCAGCAGCAAAGGCAAAGGATACTGCTGAGCCCAAGGGACTTACTCTGGATCATATCGAGAAGTTCAACAAAGAGCTTTCAGAGGCCGGCGTTGCTGGCGAGACAGCATCACCAATGCTTCTGCCTCACTATGCAAGAAAATCAAAATAATGACTTACGGGACGCAGCTGCGTCCCGATGTCACGTATAATAAAGAAAGAATGAGTGATAGATAATGGAATTATTTGACGGTATACTCAGTATAAAAGGAGTTACCTTCCTTATGATCTCCGTAATGGCAGTAGCTGCGCTGGGATACATTCTTGGAAGAGTGACTATAAAAGGAGTATCTCTCGGAACAGCGGGAGTATTTCTCGTATCTCTTATTTACGGCGGTGTGTTCTACGACAATCTCTCTGATGAAATGGGAGCAGCCTTTGTCAAGAATTCTCTGAAGATCGTTGATAACCTTGGACTTATACTATTCGTATCGGCAGTAGGATTTATTGCCGGTCCGAACTTCTTCAGCAATTTCAAAAAGAACTTCAAATCGTTCGTTGCACTTGCTGTTATAGTAATACTCAGCGGCGGACTTGCCTGTGCCGGATGTATAATGGTTGGCAGGAATTTCACTGATCTTGACAACGATAACTTTACCGCACTTATGTCAGGCATACTTTCCGGAGCGCTGACAAGTACCCCCGGACTTTCCGCTGCAAAGGAAGCAGCAGGCCATGACCTGGAAGAGGCAGTATCAGTCGGCTCAGGTATAGCTTATATATTCGGAGTTATCGGCGTTGTTCTCTTTGTACAGCTCATACCGAAGATATTGAAGGCTGACATGGCTAAGGAGCGTGAGCTTCTCAAGGTCACAGAGAAAAGCAGCAAGGAGATGAAGTCAAGCAAGAAGCTTATAGAAATGGACAGCTTCGGACTTATGCCCTTTGCTCTTGCAGCAGTTATAGGTATAATCTTAGGCTCCTTCAAGTTCAAGAACTTCTCCCTCTCTACAACAGGCGGCTGCCTGCTTGCAACACTTGTATTCGGACATTTCGGCCGTGTAGGCAGAGTGAGCATAATGCCGAAGGATACAACACTGAAAGTTCTCCGTGAGCTCGGCCTTATGTTCTTCCTTATCGGTTCAGGAATAGCCGGCGGAGCAAAGTTTGTAGAGTATTTCAAGCCTGTATACTTTGTATATGGAATGATAATAACTATCGTACCTATGATAATAGGCTTCCTGTTTGCAAAGTATGTTCTGAAGCTTAGCCTGCTGAACAACCTTGGTTCTATAACCGGAGGCATGACCTCAACACCTGCCCTTGGTACACTTATATCAACAGCAGGCACAGAGGATGTTGCAGCTGCATATGCATCAACATATCCGGCAGCACTTATATCTGTAGTGCTTATTGAGCAATTTATAATAATGCTGTTTTAGCAGTAAGACCGTTCCGTGAGGAACGGTCTTTGTTATTATGCACGATGAATAATGTTGATATTTGTGCAAATATACAAAGTATAGAATAGCTTCGTCTTTTTGGCTCTGTAGATTCACTTGTTATTGAAAGAACGCACAGTTCTGGATGCTCCTTGGAGAATGCCGGCATAATGGAGCTTGTAAATAATTGGAGGGATCATTATGAAAAGATCATTAGCATTTTTACTTTCAATAACACTCATACTCAGCGCAGCATCATGCGGAGTAAGTTCAGGAAATTCATCATCTGGAAGCGGAACAGCTGCAACAGAGAGTGCAGCAGAAGCTGTCAAGCTCACAAATCACATGACTGAAAAAGAGCGCAGCAAAATATCCGTGGGGGAGCTGACTGTCTTTGATCATGAGCAGAAAGAGCAGGAATCCATAGTCCCGGAGGACGGCGTTTACATTGAGCTTTGGACTTATGATGACAATCTTGCGGATTACAAAAAGTATTATGAAGAGTATCCGGAGGATTTCGATGGTATGTCGTTTGAGGAAGCTGTCGAGCTAAATGATAAATACTTTAAAGAATTCCATGGAGGCTTTATCGACGGGGAAAACGTTTTTACATTCAATCTCGATCCGGTTATCGGATATGACGGGGGAGAACTTACGATAAATGCACAGCCGCCTGTATTCAGCGTAACTGATGATGGAGAAAACTTTTATTATGTTGATGCGGATAAAAACAAGGTCCCCGAAGAAGAGGCTGTCGAAAGACTGACCAGATATTATAATGAGCAGCCAAAGATCACATTTGAGAGCTTTGAAGAGTTCAAGCCCTATATCAAGGAGTGTATAGACCTCAATATGGCTCTTTATCCTATGGAGAACCCGGAATATGAAGATGTATACAGAAAAGAATCCTATGATGAAGTTATAGAGCTTTGGGAGGCCGTTATCGACAAGAGCTATAAGACTCTTCCTGCTGGAACTTCAGATAAATGGTTCGCACAGTTTGATACTCCTGCGGAACCTGTATGGGAGATAGATCATGATAAGGTAGAGGCTATAGCGCCCTACGTCAAGGAGTATAACATCTACGACGAGCAGCTTGATACAAATTTTGTCGTACACGTAACACTTCCGCCTGATTTTGATCCAGAAAAGACTTACCCTGCATATGTTCTCACAGACGCAGTATGGCGCTTCAACAACTGTGCAGATATGCGTAAATCTATGGAGGATGGGAAAGCCGGAGATGTTATCCTGATAAGCATAGGCTATGATTATTCGATCGACGGAGCGGATGATACATATCGTATAAAGTATTTCTGTGATCGTTGCGAGGATTTCCTGAATTTCATTACCGATGACCTTATGCCTTACATGGGAGAGCAGTACAATATCGATTTTGGCAACTCCACGTTCTACGGACATTCTCTTGGCGGTACCTTTGCACATTATGCTGTATTTAATTCTGACAAATATGAAAATCAGCCCTTCAAGAATTACATCATTGGCAGCCCGGCATTCTGGTCACCCGGTTTCCTGCCATATACTGACGGCGAATCCTTCAAGCATGAATACGGCTATTTTGACCGTAACGACAGCTTTGATAAGAATCTCTTCATATGCGGCGGAGCTGATGAGGATCCGGTATACGAGGAATATTACGGCGAGAACGATTCGACACTTGTTGGCATACAGCACCTTATGGAAAGACTTGAAAATAACGGTGTGACTACCGCAGAATGTAAGATATATCCGAATTCTGAGCATTATCAGTTTATTCCGGAAATGCTGGTCGAGACACTGGAGAAATACTATCCGGCAGAATGAAAAAAACCTGAAAGCATTAAGCTTTCAGGTTTTTTTATCTTTCAAACGCTTTATTAAAAGAGCCAATCTCTATCAGATTTCCCTCGGGATCAGCGATATAGCAGGTTCTCTGGCCCCACGGCTCTGTGGTAGGCTCTAATACAGATTCAGCGCCTTTTTCGATGGCTTTTCTGTATTCGAGATCAACTTCCTCAAAAGTATCCACGTACAAAGCGATCTCGGAATGGCCGTTTAAACCTTTTATGTATTCGTACTTCCGGCTTGTCATTTTCTCAAAATCCTTCCTCCCATAGAGGAGAAAAAGTGTGCCGTCTTTGACAAGATACACATTTGAAGTATCTTCGTCCTCTTTTATTTCAAAGCCGAGCACATCTCTGTAGAATCGGATCATTCTGCCCATATCCTCAACAAAAAGTCCGAAGCCGTCTAATCTCATAAGCGCCCCCCCACGATAGTATTAGAAATTTCTTGCAGTTATGGATCGCATTCAATTGCTTTGCCCTCTTTTACAGAGGCCTGGCAGTCGATATAGCGCTGGTTTGAGCTGCCCCGGAACTTTATCTCCCAGTCACGCTGCGCCTGTATAAACGGGCCGTCTATAAGGTAGTCTGTAACAGAGAGGAGCTCATCCCAGTGATTGCTGTCATTTTTGCCGTTCCAGAGCTGCTCAAAGGTATAGCCGGTATATGTGACAATATTCAGCCCGAGAGCTTTTATCTCACGGCCGAGCTCAGCCAGTACGTGTGCCTGACAGAATGGTTCTCCGCCGCTGAAAGTAACTCCGTCAAGCAGTGGATTTCCTTTTATTTTTTCAAGCAGAACGGATATATCGACCATTTCGCCGCCGTCAAAGGCGTGTGTCTGCGGATTGTGGCAGCCCTCGCAATTGTGTGGACAGCCCTGTGTGAATATTGTAAATCTGATTCCAGGACCGTCAACAATCGAGTCGTTAACAGTTCCGGCTATTCTGAGTTCCATTTTATCACCTTGTTTTTTGCAATTTATTTTGTAGATCAAGCGGGGCAGGGGAAGACGATGTTTGAGCAGAAATGCTTTTCCGGCTGTGGCTTGACATTTTTATAAAAGTAAAGCCGGACAATGCCGGCTTTGTTTATTATACGTTATGCTTTACTCTGTCATGCTCCTCTGAACGCTTACCGTTGTTGAAGCGGTCGAGTGTACCAACGAGATATCCTGTGATACGGCGTATACGGTCGAACGCAACATCGCCTGTATGCTCCTTACGTCCGCAGCACGGGCAGGTATCGTCAATGATTCCGGTATATCCGCAGCATGGATCACGGTCAACAGGGTGGTTGATAGCACCGTAGCCGATTCCGGACTCCTTCATGCAGCGGACGATCTTTTCAAATGCGGAGAGATTCTCCAGCGGATCGCCGTCGAGCTCGATATAGCTGATGTGACCTGCATTGGTCAAAGCATGATAAGGAGCTTCGATCTTGATCTTCTCAAAAGCGCTGATAGGATAGTAAACCGGAACATGGAATGAGTTAGTGTAGTAATCACGATCAGTAACACCCTCGATAATTCCGTATTTCTTAGCGTCCATACGTACAAAACGTCCGGAAAGACCTTCTGCCGGAGTAGCCAGCAGTGAGAAGTTGAGACCAGTTCTTTTAGCCTCTTCATCAAGGCGCTGTCTCATGGAAGTGATTATCTCGATACCGAGCTCACGGGCTTCCTCACTTTCACCGTGATGAGCACCGATGAGAGCCTTGAGACATTCAGCGAGACCGATGAAGCCCACAGAAAGTGTACCGTGCTTGAGCACCTCACCGATAGTATCATCAGGTGAGAGCTTATCGGAATCGATCCATATGCCCTGTCCCATAAGGAACGGGAAGTTGCGGACTCTCTTCTGACACTGGATGCGGAAGCGGTGCATGAGCTGATCTATAGCCAGATCCATCATAGCCTCAAGCTTTTCAAAGAAAAGACCAACGTTGTGGTCTGACTTGATAGCCAGTCTTGGCAGGTTGATGGAAGTGAAGCTGAGGTTGCCTCTTCCTGTTACGATCTCTCTTGAAGGATCGTAGTTATTGCCTATAACTCGTGTACGGCAGCCCATGTAAGCGATCTCTGTATCGGGATTGCCCTCCTTGTAGTACTGGAGGTTGTACGGAGCGTCGATAAACGAGAAATTCGGGAAAAGTCTCTTTGCGGAGACTCTGCAGGCGAGCTTGAACAGATCATAGTTAGGATCTGTAGGGTTGTAGTTGATACCGTCCTTGATCTTGAAAATATGTATCGGGAAGATAGGAGTCTCACCGTTTCCGAGACCTGCTTCCTGAGCGAGGAGGACGTTCTTTATGACCATTCTGCCTTCGGGAGATGTATCAGTACCATAGTTTATGGAGCTGAAGGGAGTCTGAGCTCCGGCACGGCTGTTCATAGTATTCAGGTTGTGGATGAGTGCCTCCATAGCCTGATATGTAGCCCTGTCAGTTTCCTTCTCGGCATTCTTCTTAGCGAATGCCTGTATCTTCTCTGCTGTGTCCTTGTCAACATAGTTGAGAAGAAGTTCCATTTCCTTTTCAGCATATCCGTTGTTATCAGCAAGAACAGGCTTAAGACCATATTCCTCAAGGAGAGTCTTTTTTATGGAAGCTGTTACCTCATCCTCATTCTCAACTCCTCCGATGAGTGAGAGCGCTCTTGCTACATTGCGGATATATCTTGCGGCATAGGTCTTTTTTACACCGTCTGCCATAGCATAATCAAAAGTAGGGATACTCTGACCGCCGTGCTGGTCGTTCTGATTTGACTGGATAGCGATACAAGCCAATGCTGAATAGCTGGAAATGTCGTTTGGTTCACGGAGATAACCATGTCCGGTAGAAAATCCGTTAGTAAACAGCTTCTTCAGATCTATCTGTGCACAGGTCGTAGTAAGCGTATAGAAATCCAGGTCGTGTATATGGATGTCGCCGTTGATATGAGCCTTTGCGTGTGCAGGCTCAAGAACGTACATCTCATAGTATTCCTTAGCCGATACGGAGCCGTACTTGAGCATAGTGCCCATTGCGGTATCACCGTCTATATTAGCGTTTTCACGTTTGATGTCACTGTCCTTTGCGGGGCTGAATGTGAGCTCGTTGAGTACGCACATAAGATTGGTCTTCATCTCACGTGAGCGTGTGCGCTCGTAACGGTAGAGAATATAAGCCTTGGCTGTCTGTGCATGACCTTTTTCAATGAGTATCTTTTCTACCAGGTCCTGGATTTCCTCAACAGTAGGTACCTTGCCCGGGTTCTGCTCCTCATAGACCTTACAAACCTCTACGGCAACATCCATGGCAACATTGAAATCCGTACCGCCACGGGCCTGCGCCGCTTTGAAGATAGCGTTTGCTATCTTTTCTATATTAAAAGGAACTTTTCTTCCGTCTCTTTTAATAATGTGAATTATCATTTCTGCACTTTACCTCCAACCACAATATATTGTATCTCCTTCTCTATTCATATATATTAGTATAGACCAAAAATGCTCTAAAGTCAATTGTACAATTTAATGAATAGAACCGGGCGCAAATGCTTCTGATTGTGTGAAATGTGCATATATCTTTTAAAAAAATGGTTTTTGGCTATGTTTCGTTCCTGCTCGTTAACAGTCTGTCAATAAAATACCGCACCACAATATATTGTGGTGCGGGCATATTATGCAGTATGGGTTCTGATATAGTCACTGAGAGCTTTGTAAGCGGCATCGTTGAGCTTGCCGTTCTCTGCGTCCCAGTATTCCTCACTGAGCTTGCCTTCTGCGGATTTGAGTGCGGTGTTGGTATCGATGCAGTATACACCGATATCTCTTGCCATTGCCAGGAGCTTACCGTTGTAGAGATTGATCTTCTCGTTTGTAACAGATTCGGTATCATAAGCGGCCGGCGGGAGCTGCATAACATAGAGCTTTGTATCCGGAAGATAGCTGTGGATATTTGTCACAAGCTGGGTATATGCGGCAACCATGTCATCTACCTCGGAAGAGCCGATATCGCTTCCGAGCATGATATAAAGGTTAGCAGGCTTCTTGAGCTGCATTACTTGATATACGGTAACTGTACCGTAGTTTGATTCCACATTCACATCGTTGCAGGCGACCGCATTAAGCTCTGCGTTGCCGATAACGTCCTTAAAGGCGGTGTGGCTGCCCATTTCAAGCAGTGTAGAATCAGTAACGAGGCAGCAGCCGTCAAAATACTCTTCATCCACAGCGCTGGATTGTGGGACAGGATTTACGATATCAGGCTTTTCGGCAGGAGCCGTAGCTTCAGAGGAAGGCTGAACGTCTTCTCCTTCGGAAGCAGCTTCTGTAGCCTGTTCCTGAACGACAATCTTGTCATCGGAATCGTCGAGAAAATCGTCATTTGTATTGGCTGCGATCATATACAGAGCAAAGCATCCTGCAAATGAAAGAGCGAATATGAGGATGAGGATACCGAAGTTGAATCTTATCTTCGGTCTTCCTCTTTTTTTATTTGAAATACGGTGGATCGTTCCTTTTTTTTCCATAAGAACTCCTTGAAAAATTTTTGCCGGCAAAAAAGCCATCTTTTATATTATAACCTTATTCTTTCCGCTTTGCAAGTAGTTTTTGATTTTTTGTGCAGAATTTTATTATGTCAAAATATATACTCTTGCAATTCTGCTGAAAATAAGTTATAATGTTATTATAAGATTACAGGGAGATGAGTTTATGATCTGCGGTTTCTGCGGCAAGCCTATGTTACAGGGCGATTTCAAAATAGAGATCCACAGCACGGATAAGGGGATATATAAGTCATATCCGGTCTCTGTTTTCTATCAGGGAGACAAGCAGCTTTGCGAAACGCCTCTCGACAGGACACTCGGCTTCTATTGCCCGGAGTGCGGCGCTATGGCAGGTATTTTCCGGTATACCAAGCCTGTCAATTTCGCCGGCAGCTTCAACGCTGACCTTGACGATAAGGTAGACGTTCTGCCCAGAAAGAAATGTCCGGAATGCGGCTGCGAAATGGATATAGATTATCCTCGCTGCCCGGAATGCGGATTTGAGTTCTTCAGTATTTGAAAGGAATGCTTATGGATATTGATAACAATAAGCGGCATTACTTGATTGATTACGAAAATGTTCATCAGACTGGTTTTGAAGGTATCGAAAAACTTTCCTCAGATGATTTCGTAACTATTTTTTACACTCAAAATGCAAATACATTGTCATTTGAACTGCATCAAGCACTCATTAATTGTAAAGCGAAAGTAAGCATAGTTAAAGTCGATAACAGCAGTAAAAATGCTCTTGATTTTCAGCTTTCAAGCTATCTTGGATTCCTCATAAGCAATACCGAGAGATTGGATATACATATAATAAGTAACGATAAAGGTTTTGAATGTCTACGAACTTTTTGGGCTGAACGAGGATATAAAATAAAGATATCCTCAGATATTTCAGGCAAAGTTCAACAAATGCTCCCAGCTGTAATAAAACAGGATATGAAGAAAAATGACTCGCAAAAACCTGATTCAAAGTTTATGAATGCGGTAGGTGTTCTTAAACTTAAACAAGATGATTGTAACAAATTATATAATATTTTTATATCTAATTCAAAAACTAAAGATGTTTCAAAAAGGAAACAGAATATAAGCAACGCAATTAATAAAACATTTGGTGGAGAAAAAACAAAAAAGTATTATAAAGTAATTAAGCTGCTCATTAAATAGCGGTCAATTATACAACGGAGGTTATATTATGACTTACAAAGAAAGCTTCATTAAATTCATGGTGGACTGCGGAGTTCTCACATTTGGTGAGTTCACACTGAAAAGCGGAAGAAAGGCTCCGTATTTCATCAACTGCGGAAACTACAAGACCGGCGCCCAGCTTGCAAAGCTTGGCGAGTATTATGCAGAGTGCATCCATGAGAACAATATCCCTGTAGAGACACTCTTTGGACCTGCTTACAAGGGAATTCCGCTGGCTGTATCAGCAGTTGTTGCCCTCAGCAATAAATTTGGCATCGACGTATCCTACTGCTTTGACCGTAAGGAAGCAAAGGATCACGGTGAAGGCGGAATGTTTGTGGGCAAGACGCTCACAGACGGGGAGAAGGTCGTTATTATCGATGATGTAATGACATCCGGAAAGGCTCTTCGTGAGTCTATGCCTAAGCTCAAGAGCGCAGCAGATGTAAACGTGACCGGCATGGTAATTACAGTTGACCGTATGGAAAAGGGAACTGGTGAGCTTTCAGCCGTTCAGGAAGTAAAGCGTGACTTTGGAGTAACGGTATATCCTATCGTGACTATGGAAGATATTATCGACGCTATCAGAAATGATATCGTTCCCGGCAAGGAATATCTTGACAAGATGCTCGAATACAGAAACACATACGGCATCTGAGAAAGATAGCTCTGTGATACAAACAAAAAGCCTGAAAGCAGCTAAGCTTTCAGGCTTTAAAAATAATCAGATGAGAAAAGGGTAAAAAAATCCGCCTTGCCGTCATATAGTGAATGAAACCCGCACGCAGCAGGTGGGTAAACGCCCGAGTGTTTCTCGCTCCCTTCTTCCCGTGGGGAGGTCTGCAGTCCGCATCCGGAGCTGAATTCCCTAATAAAATGTGTTGGATCAAATGAACTATAATTCACCGAACAAGGCAGAATATTTATTTGTTGATATTATTATATCACAACTTTTCAAAAAAATCAAGAGCTTTTTATGTAAAATTATGAAAATTTAGCGAAAATTTTCCGGGATCAGAGTTCACCCTCAAGTGCTTCCTGCATACGCTCCATAAAAAAGGCGGATACACGGTCGAATTCATCATCGTCATCGATAGACGCAAGGATCTCTTCGCCATCCTCTTCTACGCACTTCAGTATAACGAGATCACAGTCTTCGCTGAGAAAGTCCTCGCCCTCCACAGCTGGTATCATTGCATAATACTGCTCGCCGTCCAGCTCGGCAGCATCGATGAGCTCAAAATTCTTTTTGTTGCCCTCATCATCTATAAGCTCAAAAAGCTCAGGTGTGTATTCGTTCATTTCTGACATAGTTTACTCCATTCCGGCGTTGCGCCATGTTATAAAAATATTATACACTATAATAGTGAAAAAAGCAAGTAGAAATAATATCCGGCTCTTTTATTGGACAAGATATACAATTGAAGCTTCTGCGGATTGTTACAACTGCCGAAATAAACTAAAATCTATCAAAAGTATATAAAATACTATTGACATTCTACAAAGGATGTGGTAATATATAATCAAGGAAAGGGAAAGAACCAAAGGCAAGAGCCTAAGGTGTTTCCCAGAGCTGAATTTACTTGGACTGAGGCTCAGGCCTCAATGTAAATGATACTATGCGGAAGGGAGAGTGAGTCCAATGGAAGGAAGCTTGATTCAGCAGCGTGAAGCCGGCGGGCTTGCTGAGTAATTGGATCTTTGAAAGAGGGAATAAAGGCTGCGAGCTTGTTCCGTTGATTGAAGTTTCAAGTATGTTGATCCGATTATAAGGCTGACGTATTGCTGATTGGAAACGGCTTCATGTCTAAACTCAATTTGGATACAGGATTATCTGAAATTTCGACAATGAGTCTTTAGATATATTGCTAAAATTTTAGTGAAAAGGTTGAGTCCAATGAGAATTTAGGTATTTACTTTATGATATTGCAATGCTCATGCCGGAGCAGACTGCTTCGGGCGGAATGTGAGTAAATACAATTTATAGGTGATTCCAATGGGAAAAAAGTAAAGCTAATAATTACTTCTGTATTAAGGAATGATGTACTATGATGAAAATGAGGTACAGATTAGAATTCTGAATTGAAAGGAATGAGTCCAAAGGGTAATTTAGCGAAGTGATGAAAGTCGCTTTTACAATTGAATACTATAATAGCCCCGGAGGTCTACCGGGGCTTTTTATTGCTATTTTATAGAATCGAGGAGCTTCTTCCTGTAAAGGAGAGCGGACTGTTCCTGCTTGTTGTCGCCGAACTCATAGTATACTCTGTCCCTGAGAGCATCCGGAAGATACTGCTGCTTTACGTAATGATTCGGAAAATCGTGGGGATAAAGGTAGTGTTGTCCGACAACTTCTGCACCTTTTCCATCAAAGTGTTTGTTTTGCAGATGGCGTGGGAAGTCAAGAGCGTCCGACTTTTTAACATCCTCTATCGCAGCGTCTATCGCCTTGCAGGCACTGTTTGACTTCGGAGCAGTTGCGAGAAGGATAGTTGCCTCTGCGATTGGCAGCTTTGCCTCAGGAAGTCCCAGTTGGAGAGCTGAATCCACACAGGCTTTGGTGACGACAATTGCCTGCGGATAGGCAAGTCCTACGTCCTCTGAGGCTATGCACAGAAGTCTCCGGCAGAGAGAGATTATATCTCCGGCCTCGATAAGACGAGCGGCATAGTGCAGGGCGGCGTTCTCGTCTGACCCACGAACAGATTTGTGAAAGGCGGAGAGGATATCGTAGTGCTGATCTCCGTCACGGTCATATCGCATATTGCTGCGCTGAGCGAGTATTTTCAGTGACTCCTCAGTAACGGTTACCTTTCCGTCGGAGGGCTCGCCGCAGATGACAGCCAGCTCGGCAGTGTTCATAGCCTTGCGGACATCACCTCCGCAGCTAAAGGCGATCGTCCTGAGGATATCATCGTCTGCAATAACCTCATAGCCGTTTTCTTCGGAAATGATGTGGAATGCACGGCGTATAGCCGGTATGAGCTGATCTGCTGACACAGGCTTGAACTCGAAAACGGTGCTACGGCTTATTACGGCGTTATACACGGAAAAATATGGATTTTCAGTGGTTGAAGCGATAAGGGTGATGTCGCCGTTTTCTATGTATTCAAGGAGGCTCTGCTGCTGTTTTTTATTGAGATACTGTATCTCATCCAGATAGAGCAGGATACCATTTTCGCTGCCGAAGGTCCCGATGTCGGCGACTACATCTTTTATGTCAGAGATAGAAGCGTTGGTTCCGTTGAGTTTATAGAGAGACATTCCGCAGTTTTCAGCTATTATTCGTGCAACGGTGGTCTTTCCCACACCGGATGGACCGTAGAAGATCATATTGGGAACTGTACCGCTGTCGATGATTTTCCTCAGCGGTTTTCCTTCTGCGAGGATATGCTCCTGTCCGACCACGTCGGCAAGAGTTTTCGGACGTATTTTATCTGCAAGAGGTGCGGACATAGTTATCCTCCTAATTTTGATTTGTGTCTGACGAAAGGTCGAGAACCATAAATACGTCAGCTTTCTGATTATTATTATAGCGCTTGGTGTCCTTGAAGCCAAAACGGCGGTAAAGTCTGAGTGCATTTGTGCTTGTGGACATTGAATCAAGGAACATACGGCTGTACCCATGGGATGCAGCATAGCTAACTGCATTTGTGAGAAGTTTATATCCGAGGCGGTGGCCTTGATAGCTTTGATATAGGTAAAGAGATTTTAGCTCACAGTCTGTATCACTCAGCCTTTTTACTGCGACAGTACCGATAAGCTTTTCATTACAGAAAAGACAGATGAAAAACTTAAAGTATCCTGGAATATCCTTGTAAAAAGAGTGACGACCGTTCAATTCAAATGTTTTTCCTGATTCGGGAAAGCACTGAGCAAGGAAGCTTTGAACAGTCTTGTCCATACCTTTTTCAAAAGGAATCATATAGAATTCCTCGGTGATTACAGTTGACCTGAAGAATCTTTCCTGAAAGCGAACCAACTCAGCGATCTCGTCCTTGGTGAAGTAAGTGCCTTCCGGACAGACAACCCACTTTTCTTCAACATCATCCTCACGTTGGATAACAGCTATGATACGGCCGGTAAATTCGCTGACTGGTTCGGTGACACCAAGGATATAGGCATCCTGTTCTTCTCCGTCCGGAGCGATCACGCCTTTGACATAGCCGTAATTAACTGGATAGTACAGATCTTTGAACTTAGGATGGAAGCTGCCGAGGGGACGGTCAACAGTTACTGTAACGATCTTGCCAATCATAATTTTCCTTTGTAAAGAGAAAAGGACGGACAGCCTGTCCGTCCCTTAATGATTATAGATTACTTGTAGAGCGGGAACTTCTCGCAGATAGCATTTACGCCTGCACGGATCTCGTCAGCCTTGTTCTCGAAATCAGTAGCGCAGAGATAGATGTACTCAGCGATCTTCTCCATTTCCTCAACTCCGAGACCTCTTGTAGTAACAGCAGGAGTACCGATACGGATACCGCTTGTTACGAAAGGCTTCTCAGGATCGTTGTGGATAGCGTTCTTGTTTACAGTGATATAAACCTCGTCAAGTCTGTGCTCCAGCTCCTTACCAGTGATGTTGAAAGGACGGAGGTCAACGAGCATGAGGTGATTGTCAGTACCGCCGGAAACGAGGTTGAAGCCTCTCTTGAGGAGACCGTCAGCGAGAGCCTTAGCGTTTGCAACTATTCTCTGCTGGTAGTCCTTGAACTCAGGCTTGAGAGCCTCGCCGAAGCATACAGCCTTAGCAGCTATAGTGTGCATCAGAGGACCGCCCTGTGTACCTGGGAAGATAGCGGAATTGATCTTCTTAGCGAGGAACTCATTGTTTGTGAGAATGAGACCGCCTCTTGGTCCACGGAGAGTCTTGTGAGTAGTAGTTGTTGTGATATCAGCATAAGGAACAGGTGACTCGTGGCAGCCAGCTGCAACAAGACCTGCGATATGAGCCATATCTACCATAAGAAGTGCGCCGACAGCTCTTGCGATCTCTGAAAGACGCTTGAAGTCAAGGGCACGAGGATAAGCAGAAGCACCTGCAACGATGAGCTTAGGCTTGTTCTTGTTAGCGAGCTTGTAGACTTCATCATAGTTTATAGTCTCAGTTTCATCGTCAAGACCGTAGGAAACGAAGTTGAAGAACTTACCGGAGATATTAACGGGTGAACCGTGAGTGAGGTGACCGCCGTCTGCAAGGCTCATTCCGAGAACTGTGTCGCCGGGCTGGAGAAGAGCGAAGTAAACAGCTGTATTAGCCTGAGCACCGGAGTGTGGCTGAACGTTAGCATATTTTGCACCGAAGAGCTTGCAGGCACGCTCGATAGCGATAGCCTCAACCTCGTCAACGCACTGGCATCCGCCGTAGTAGCGCTTTCCGGGATAACCTTCAGCGTACTTGTTAGTGAGAACGCTTCCCATAGCAGCCATAACAGCAGGGGAAACGATATTTTCGCTTGCGATGAGCTCGAGATTTCTCTGCTGACGAGCAAGCTCCTTGTCCATAGCCTCGCCTACAGCCGGGTCATAGCCCTTAACGAAGCCGATTGAATCCATAAGATCGTTATACATTTTTAAAAGCACTCCTTTTAAAGATTGTTAGTCATAAAATACTTACTTTTTCATTATACATTAAAAAAAAGGAAATTTCAATAGGAAAAAGGAAAAATATAAAATAATTTTGAAATCTTTCAATGGGGAAAGATGATTGGGTGTAATAGAAGTACTGCTAATAAAGCTGAAGTGCCGGAGATTGCTGCCCATTATCATTACGCTATCTATCAGTATGCTATATTTTATTCCTTCATGTACTGTTCGATGGTATACTCAGAATCGGCAAGCTGTCTTCCGAAGAGACGGAGAACCAATGTTGCGTCGGAGCCGTCAATAGTGCCGTCGTGGTTGAAGTCACCGTTCTTTGCCATAAGCTCATCAATTTCGTAGTCATCGAAGTTAGCTACCATTGTGAAGCATTTAAGGATGAGTGTAGCATCGGAGCCGTCGACTGCCTTGTTTCCGTCAACATCTCCAAGATCTCCGATAGTGGATATAGTGTAGGAGGCAATGCTTTTCTCCTGACCTATAGGGTAAATGGAAACAGTAGCCTTGTCGCCCTTTGCAAAGGCCTGATCGAGAGTTGCAGGCTTGGCAACGCAGGTCGAAGTTATGTCGGTTGTCTTTGTTTCAACGATATATTTTCCGCTGCTGTCCTTTTTAGGAGTCTGGTATGTAAGATATATCTGTATTTTAAGGCCGTCAAGACAGATATCTCCGGTGGTGCTTGCATATTTTGTAAGTGAAGGGAGACTTTCCCTGCGTATTTCAGCAGTCTGGATGAGTGCCTGGATAGTGGTATCCTTAGTTATCTGTGCAGGTACATCATTCCACATATAGAAATCCTGCTCGGTGTAAACATTGATGTGTTTGTGAAGGGACGATGTGTCGATCTTGGTATAGTCGATAGTCTGGCCCTCATTAACGGTCATCTTTGTCATTACATTTCCGTCAGGATCGATAAATGTCAGCGTATGAGTGACCGGAGTCTGCGGATCCGGCTGTGTCGAGCTGCTGGTCACAGTTCCGTTTGCTGTGACACCGCCGCTTATGAAATCCGCATATGTATTGAGCGGAAGCGCAGCAGACCACAGTGCAATGGCTGTGGCAGCAGAAATAAATTTCATTCTTTTCATATAGATCCTCCTGTTATTTCCTGACGGTGAACAGCCGGCAGGACTTTGAGAGCTTTTTATAAAGCTTGGCATATTCATACCTTGATACACAAAGACACATGAGATCGGCAGAGATAAGTGCCTGAGTTTCCTCATCATAGGCGAGTATAGCGTACAGAACTACATCATCCCATTCAATTTCAGGAAGCATAGCTTCCGCCTGTGATCTGGCGTTATCAAAGTGTTCCTCAATGACATGAAGAGGGAAGAAGCCTTGAAATTTCGAGTTGATATACAGCTCAATATCCATGTTTATTCCTCCTTGCCGTCTTTATCGGTCTTTTCCCCGGAGCCTTTCATTCTTATTTTAAATGTGATAATGGCTGAAACTATAGAAACTGCCAGGAACAGTCCGATAATAACAGCAGCCGTTACTCCCTTTGAAGGGACAGAGGAACTGCTGCCGGTAGCAGCAAATGCCTGTACATCATATGATGAAGCTAAACAGATCATAGCAGATATTGCTAAAATATAGATTGCTTTGAAGATCGATGTCATAGGATCAGCTCCTTTGGCATTATTATACCACATTTTAAGCCATATGTCCATAGTTTTGACGGAACAATTATGGTAATATTTTAAATTATATTTCAGGGCTTGACTTTTTTTAACTATTGTGATATAATATTTAAGTTGATTGCCGCTGTGGTGGAATTGGCAGACACAAGGGACTTAAAATCCCTCGGAGTTAAATCCGTACCGGTTCAAGTCCGGTCAGCGGCACCAGCGAACGTCGAGCGTCCCTTTTCCTGGGACGCTTTTTTCATTGTGTGCTTTCCATTTTGCACTTTATTAAACAAATATGCATAAAAAACTCCTGATAAATCTCAGGAGTTTTTTTAATATTAATATTCAGTTTTCAGTGGCAAATGAAAGAGTTATCTCAAAGGTGGCATCTTCGGTTATATCTGATGAAACGATAATTTCCAGCTTTTCCGCAAGTGTTTTTACAACATACAGACCAAGGCCTGTTCCGGGCTCAGTACGAGAAAAGGATCTGTAAAAGGGATCAAATAATTTATCCTTATCGATAGAGCTGCTTTCATCAAAACTATTAAAAAAACGAAGTTCTGCACGTTCACCGTTCCTTTGAAGGGAGATCCCAAAACGATCAGTTGTATATTTTTGTGCATTTGAAATAAGATTGTTGATGATCCTTGTCAGGTAGTGCTTTTCGGTTTTTATTATTATTGTTTCATCGATATCAAAAGAGGGAGTAATTTTTTTCTCTTCTATCCACTGATACTGATCCAGAGCCAGCTCCATGACAAGATTTCCGAGATTTATATTTTCAAGCTCAGGCTGCTGGAGCTCATTCTCAAATCTGAGGAATTCAAAAAGGTCATCAGAAAGATGCTTGAGATATTGATTTTTCTTTATGGCAGAATCAAGATAGATACTGTGCTGCCCGGATAGCAGTCCGCTTTTTTCTATCATTTGCAGATAACCTATTGAAGCTGTCAGCGGAGTTCTGAAGTCATGAGCTATACCTGATATGATATTATTGAGCTGCTGATTGTTCTGCTCATAGATATTGTCCGCATCATGGCGAATTTTCATCAGCTCGTTTATTCTTACCGCAAGCTCCATTGCATCGTGATCAAAGCTTGTGGTTTTTATAAATGAATTAGAGCCGGAATCGATATTATTTTCTATATATTCAGAGAAACGTTTTATGTCTGTTTTAAGTTCGATGAAGCGGATGGACATGATTATAGTTATAACAGCGAGTATTATGCTCAGTATAATGAGTATGTGCATTTTTATTCCCTCATGTTTATTTTTTGTCAGGATCATTTGGTGAGAGTTTATATCCCATTCCCCATATAGTATCGATATACTCTTCATCAGGATCGATCTTCTTGATTTTGGAGCGCAGATTACTTATATGGACTTTAATTATATTATCATCATTGAAGTATGGAGTTTCCCAGACACTTTCAAAAAGATTTGCCTTTGAAAACAGTTTTGTCGGATTCTTTAGAAGCAGCTCAAGGATCGAGTATTCCTTGCTTGTCAGAACAAGCTGAACATCATTTACATAGGCTGTTTTGCTTTCTGCATCGATCAGCAGGTTTTTGTATTTATACTGAGCAGTATCAGTTTTCTCTGTGCTGAAAGCAGTTCTTCTTAATACTGTCTCGATACGTATCAGGAGCTCATCCAGATCAAAGGGTTTTGTAAGATAATCGTCAGCACCAAGCCGGAGCAGATCTATTTTGGATTGGACAGTACTTTTTGCTGATACAATGATGACGGGTACCTGTGAGAAGGAGCGGATTTTTTTAGTACAGTATCTCCGCTCTGAAATGGGAGCATGATATCAAGTATTATCATAGACAGTTCAGGATGTTCGGTTGCAAGACGTACTGCATCGAGTCCGTTTGCGGCAGAAATAGTCTCATATCCCTGCATATCAAGGTAGTCACGTATAATTCTGTTTATTTCTGCATCGTCTTCTGCGACTAATATTTTGTTCATGATGTTTCCTCCGGATGATCGTGATCGCTTTATTATATTTTACCATGTTGCAGAGCTGTTGTCAATAAAGTGATCCTATTGTAAACATGACTGTTTGAATCTTTACGAATTCTTAACTTTTTTCATAACTATTTCTTTACTATGATGGATTATCATAGTATCAAAGGAAAAAACAACACCTGATAAGGAAATAAAAAATGGATAGAGAGATTATTAAATTCGATCATATATATAAAAGTTATGGACATACGAATGTTATCAGTGATATGAATATCTGTATAGAAGCAGGGCATATCCACTGTATCATAGGCCGGAGCGGAGCAGGAAAAACAACGGCGATAAAGCTGATCGCCGGACTTGAACGGCCTGATTCCGGAAAGATCTCTTATTTCGGAGAAGAAAACTCATTGATGAAAGCACGGCGCAGGATGGGCTTTATGATAGATGATATGATATCTGATCCTGAGATGACTATACATGATTATCTTGAATATCTGCAATATACAACAGGATATCCCGATAGAAAGCGTATCGATGCTGTAGTTGAGACAATGAAGCTTCAGGATTATCTTCATAAAAAGAATGGTTCCGTGTCACTTGATGTTCGCAAACGGCTTGGTATCGCTTCTGCTATTTTTACTCAGCCGGAAGTTCTTGTGCTTGATGAGCCTATGTATGGAATGTCGTCAGAGTCTGTAACTAAAATAACAAAGCAGCTAAAAAAACTCGTTGATGAGATGTCAACAACATTATTGATAACGAGTAATTCTCTGACAGATGTTATAAGCCTGGGAACAGATTTTACATTTGTGGATAAGGGCGAAGTAGCTGGAACATTTTCTTCTGAGGAGGTATATCAGAAATGTAAGGATAATCTTTGTGTTGTAACTGATGATAACAATAAAGCTTCAATACTTCTTGAAGAGCTTGGGATCACAAGATATAAGATCACATACAATAATGAGATCAATATTTATGATTATTCCGGGAAAATAGACATCATTTCAAAAACACTTACCGACCACGGACTGATAATCAGAAAGCTGGTTGAAAATATAAACCTGTATGAGGGTTTTATTGATTATTTAGGAGATAAATATGACAAGTATGATAAAGGCTGAGCTTTACAGGCTTAAGCATTCAAATAATATGTTCAATAAGATGATCGCTTCATCGGTATTCTGTGTTTTATTTATCGTTTTTGGATCAGCGATAGAAAGATCAGAGGGTTCAGAAGCAGTTGCTGATATGTTTTATATAAGCATAATGATAATGAATATTGTAATCGGGCTTGCGATAGGAATGCATTATTCAAACAGGACATCATACTTTGAGATAGTCTGCGGCAATTCTCTGCATTCGATAATAGTGAGCAAATTTGTGGTCTACAGTCTTTTCGTGATTTTGACCTTCTGTTTTCCTGTCTATATAATTTTTGTTGTGACCGGTAATGTAAAAATGGTGCATACCTTTTTTGTACTTTCGATCTTTATTGCTTCAAGACTAACAATATTCACTGTGGGTATTACGATGCTTTTTAAGACTCAGAAATGTTTCTTGCTGATATTTGTGCGGCTTGTAGCTGAGTCTGTTCTTGATATACTTACTGAGGTATTCAAAAATACAGGAGTATTGAAAAGAGTTCTTGATTATTCGCCTATTGTACAAATGCAGGGCTTTAACAAAACATTCAGTGGAAAATCCATAAGCATTGTATTAATAAGCTTTACTGTCGAAACAATTGTATGGTATATGCTTGTTTATAGATCATATAAAAAGAATTACTTCATTTCCTGAGAGAAATATTTGCTTTGAAAGAGGTGAAGAAGTGTAACAAAGTATCAGCAAAAGGAAATACTATTACTAACAGGAGGAATACTATGAATAATGTTATTGAAACAAGAAATCTCACAAAAAGATATGGAACATTCACAGCTATAAGTGATATTGACATGAATATTGAAAAGGGAAAGATCTATGGACTTATAGGTCATAATGGTGCCGGAAAAACAACGATTATGAAGCTTCTTGCGGGTATTACCCTTCCAACAGAAGGCAACATAAGTTTTTACGGTCAGACAGATGAGGAAGCCCTTGCGATAAAGAGGAAGAAAATGAGCTTTATGATCGAAACTCCTTATATGAAAATGGAATACTCAGGTCAGCATAACCTTGAGATCCAGAGACTTCAGAAGGGTATACGTGATAAGTCACGTATAAATGAGGTCATGGATATAGTAGGCCTTAGCGGTGTTGGTAATAAGAAAGTTAAGCACTACTCTCTTGGAATGAGACAGAGACTTGGCCTTGCAAATGCGCTGCTTTCAAAACCTGAAGTTATGATACTTGATGAGCCTGTAAATGGTCTTGATCCCGATGGAATGGTCGAGATACGAAACCTTATAATGGATTTCAATAAAAAAAGCGGTATAACCATTATTATCTCCAGCCATATCCTTACCGAGCTTTCACAGATGTGTACGGATTACATTTTTGTAAAGGGCGGACGAATGATAAAATGCCTTACTAATGAACAGCTTAATCAGGAGACTGAAAAATATTATTCAATAAATACAGATGACAATAATAAACTTGTTGATGTGATAAGAAATTCTCTGAAAACTGATAGGTTTACTGTCTGTGATAATGGTGAGGTAAGACTGTTTAACTATATGGATGATCCTAAATTTGTTGCTAAGGCAATAATAAACAGCGGACTTATTCCTGTAAAATTTAATATTGAAAACAGTAATCTTGAAGATTTCTATATGAAGATGATGGAGGACTAATGATATGTACGATGTAATAAGATCTTTAGCATACAAAACAAGAACAAACCTTATTTTCAAGGCGGCGCTGCTTGGTGTTACAGGCCTGATGTTTGTGATGATAACATCTATCGACGACGGTGCAAAACTTTGCGGAAGTCAGCTGGCAGTATGCTTTGCCGATTCCGGATTCTTCCTTCTTATCCAGTGCCTTACTATAGGCGGAATAATTATAGGCTCAGACTTTAACGATAAGACACTCAATTATGAAGTAATGTCCGGACATAATAAAAAGAGATCTATTTCAGCAGAATGATAGTTGCTTTATTAACAGCAATTATCGCTACTCTCATAGCAATAAATGTTCCAGTCATAGTTGTCTCTGCCATTGGAGGCTGGGGAAATGCAATTTCTTTAAGCTCATATATTCTCAGAGTTGCTATGATAATCCTTCCTATATTTAAGTTTATTGCACTAATGCAGCTTCTCCGCTTTGTGATGAGAAACTATTTTGCAGCAATAGCAGTAGGATTTATCGTTGTGTTCTTCGAGATGATGATAACAGGATTTCTTGATCTTCCAGACTGGATAAATAATGTATTGATCTCAACCTCGTTTAATAAGCTGCTTGGTTATGTTTCAAATGTTAATGAGCAGACAGGTGCTATAAGTTATATCAGCAAAATAAGCAACAGTGATCTCACTATTGTGATAAGTGTTAATCTCATAATGGGCTTATTGTTCATGATCGGTGGATATATATATTGTAAGAAGAATGATCTTGATACCTGATCGTTTCACGCAATAATGTTTTCCTGATAATCGCAAGAAGAAGGTTATTGTCCCCAGTTTTGTCCGGGGAGCGCAAATTATTTCAAAAGTAAATGATTTGCACATCATATTTCTTTATGTCAAGCTCATTTTTGTTGTTGAGCAGACATTGATCATCCACCAATATTTTTCCTTAGAAAAGGTCGTAAAATGATTAGATCTACTATACATGGTATCCGTGATAATGAACTTGAATTATTACAGCAGATCACTGATACGGAAAAGACTGACAATGGACTTTATACAAAATGCTTTATGTGTTCTGAAACACCGTCTCATATCCATGCTGAATTTGACAGGATAAGGACTTTGGGCACAGGAAGAAATAAGATAATATCACAGCATATTGTACTGGAATGCGACAACTCACTTTTTGCCCGAGAGCATTTATTTCAGGCAGGATGTGTTGTCGGAAGACATTTGCTGAAGAATGAATATCAGTATGTTGTTTCTGCTGTAAAAGAATTCGATACGATAAGATGCCATATCATATTTAATAATATTAATCTGGTAAATGGAAAAACATTCGAAACCCTTGAAAATCAGGGGAGAAACCGTGCGTGGGAGAAACTTCGGAATATCTGTAATGAGATAAACGAAATGTTCCTGCCTCCGGATGTTAAAGCCGTTCCGGATAAAGCAGTACCGTTTATATTCAATGAAAAGAAAAAACTCAGTAACAGGTTTATGCTTAAGTGGTGTATCAATTATTCTGTTGCCCATAATCAAACATGGGACAGTTTTATTGATACATTAAAGAAATATAACGTGGATGTTTTGTTTGATCCCGGAAAGCCTAAGAACATTAAGTTCAGATTAGGCGAAAATATGGTACCGGTCAGCGCTAAGAAGCTCGGATGGGCTTATGAGAGCCAGCAGCTTCGTCAGCAGATGTGGCTGCTGCACAGCCGTACACACTTAAATAAGCCTTCGGATCGAAGAGTTCATTTCGATCACTTGTTTTTTGATCGCTTTGGTATAAACCGATGGACAGATATCCAGCATTGGGACAGATCAGAAAGAATGGTAAATGCCATATTACAGCTTGGTGTAAATTCCCTCGAAGAGCTTGAAAGCCATATCCTTTTAGAACATATCGAGCTCTGGAAGGCATTTGCCCGTCTAAATTCATTGCAGGACAGTATATATAAGATCAATGGTAATCTTACATGGCTTTATGCAGTAAAGAAATATAAATCTTACTATGATGAAATGTCGGATAAAAATTTATCAGGCTGTTCTGATCTGGATGAAAAAAGCAAAAAAATAATTCATAACTACAATAAAGCAAAGAAAAACCTTGATAACGTTGGTGAAGAATGGGCATCCGGTTCAAACGTAGAAAAATTTGAAGATGAACAAGAGAATCTTATAAAGGAGTGGCGTTTACAAAAGAAAAAAAATACTGATCTAAAAGAAAAGATCAAGGAAATGGAATGTTTACTTGATGAATTGAATGCTTTTCTCAATCAGCCGAATTTCTCTTAATATAGGTGAAAATCGCCCGTTATAATGTATTCGTATTTGATAGAATTGTTCTTTTACTAAAAAAATAACGCAGTTTACTTAAAAACAATTGCTTACTTTTAGTAACTGCGTTATAATGTTAGTGGTTTCAGGAAACACATTCTGATCTGATATCAAATCGATTCATTATTTTTCGGAGGTGAACACTATGTGGGATGATATCTGGTGGTATATAAAGCATTTTAAAGGTTGAAAAGCATTAGCCTCTATAAAGCACATAATATGATTGATATATGGTTGCAAGCACCCCTGCAACCATATATTAGTTTACGGGCAAAAATACCTCAAGAACAAATTTGGGATATTGCTGTGAGATTATCATTTCACCATTCAGACCTGTTACAGTTCTGTTGATATTGGTAAGACCAAAGCCGTGATTTATTTTGTCTGGCTTTGATGTTTTGCGGTAATTATGGGGATATGGCGAAGTGTTGGATATAATAATATTCTGCATATTATTTATTAGTATTCCTGTTACTTCGATATTGATATCATCATTTTTCTTATCAAGCTTCTCTACCGCTTCGATCGCATTGTCAAGCGCATTGAAGAAAATGGTGCTGATATCGATAGGGCGGAACTGATCAGAGATCTTTCCCTTGAATACGATTTCTCCGCCTATTTCGTTCAGAACATCATTTTTATCAGATAAAATAGAATCTACAATAAGATTTCCACTGTGGTACATTTCATCCTGTACAGATCTGTTGAAGGATATCTGAGAAAGATATTTCTTTGCCATTTCGATCTGATTAGCCTTAAGAAGACTATTGATGCAGTGAATATGGTTTTTATAGTCATGCCTGAATTCACGCAATTCTTTTGAATACTTGTTAAGCTTATCATAGTGCCGCAATTGTATCTCTATCTGTTTATTCATTGTTGATATTTTATTTTTATAGAATTGCTTTGAAAGACAGTTTGAAAAGAGTAGTGATGTCATTACAAATAGCGCTGGACAGATAAAGATTATTGAGATTATGATTATAAGATTGGAAGTGTTTCTCTGCGTATAATTATTCTGTATTCCTGCACATAATTCGCTGAAAACAAGCAGACACATAAGAACAAGAATATATATTTTTGAAGGGATCATTTCTATGGATTTTTTTAGTCTGTGTGATTTTGAAGAGAAAACAAACTGTATCAATATAAACAAAAGTATATTTATCTGTAAAGAAGTGATTTTTGCAACGAGGATGGTGTTTACTTTCAGATCAAAATACTTTACAAGTGCACCGACAATAGACTGACACATAGAATCCAGAGATAGAAAAACAATAAGGCAATATATTGCTGCGAGTTTCTTATTATGATTCAGAATCATAATAAGAAATAAAAGAAAATATGCAATAAATAAAGTAATGAATGTCAGAGGAGTGACATTTGAAGTGATTCTTCCCAATCCGCTGATGCCGTAGCAGATAAGCTGTAAGATTATGAGGCAACTTAGCCACTTACTCTTCGGAGAATCACCTTTGGCGAGCATTACAAGTTCGTTCGCATTTATATAATAAAAAAAATCAAGAGAGAGTATTACTATCAGATACAAAATTGTCATCATTGCAGAAGTTTCAACCCCTTATGTTTTAAATAGTTATAATAAGTGGTTTGAAAATCCTTGTATTTCTTTTTTGAAATTATGATCTTTTCATTTGAAGTAATAGTTATCTCGCTCTTTGAAAAACTGCTTATATAATCCATATTAACAATGAACGAGCGATGGCATCGGTAAAAACAGTTGTTTGAAAACTCACCTTCAAGGTGGGAAAGAGTTTTTTTATAGATAAATGAGTTGTTCTGAGTAAAAATATTAGTATAGAAATTTTCAGCCTGAGCATACATTATATCGCTTTCAGAGAGAGTACAGATGCTCATATTGTCCATATCCTGAGCAATGATCGATGTTCCGAGGTTCTTTTCTGAAATATATGCATCGATAGCCTCACATAACTTACTGTATTCTATAGGTTTTACAAGGAAGCGGAATGCTTTCACGGTCATTGATTCAAAAACTACATCCTTATAGCTGCTTACAAATATTACACAGGATTCGTTTCCGTTATCCCTAAGAATTTTTATTGTATCAATACCATTTAGCTGACCAATCTGATAATCCATTATAATTATATCAAAGTTAATGTTTGATTTTAATAGATCAGCGCCGCTGTCGAATTCGTAAAAAATAAAGTTGATGCGTGTTTGGTTAGAGTATTTGTTGAGAAGATCTATGGCGACCTTTCTGTATAACACTTCGTCGTCACAAATAGCTACATTCATTTGAAATCCCATCCTTCTATTTTTGATTCAGCAGGTGACGGTCTGGATCGTTTATTTAAATGGGAATTTTTTGTGATCGTAGAGTATGTATTGAAATATATCAAGTAAATATGTAGTTAATATGTTGTGTAGTTGTAGTGTGTGAAAAAATTATATAAAGCCAATTATACAAGATTTTAAGTAACGTTCATTCATAGAGAATGAGCGTTTTTTTGTCACCACATAAAATAGGTGACATAAACGAAGATCCGAACATGATTAAACTTTTGAGAAATGCTTTTCAAAAATTAGCTTAAAAAACTATTATATCACTTGAATCACGAAGTTAATTATATGCATTTTCAGTCTGGTTACGTCGGGAGAAACGTGACCATTTTCAACCTAAAACAAAAACACAATGATGACATTTTATACCGACATAACATAACACTTTATGAAAGCCAGGTATCATATCATTCATTGTGGAGAGTTTTATAATTGATTATAATTAAGCGGGATAATACTACCCGTATACATAGTGAGCATACCTTTACAGAAAAATGATTACTGATTGATCCAATATTTATCAATAAAACATTTCTTAATATCTTGTGATTAGTTTTTCTATACTCCTTAATTTACGTTTAATATATAATGTACGTTTTATTTTTATAATTATTAATTATACTTTTGATTTAGCACTCATGTTAATCAATTACCGACTACCCACATGTATATTATTATACTTCAATATGTTTATAATGTCAAGGCGTTTTTTGTTGATATATAATTAATTGGGTAAAATATACAACTTGAGCAAAGGCCTGATAATAGGGTGTTTTTGTTCCTATGTTACAGCTTTTGACTGTTGTAAAGCTTTGAAAATTGGTCTAAATTATTCGGTTTTACGAGCAATAATATGCTAATGAGCTTTTTACTAAAAAAAGCATTGCTTTACTGAGTTTAAATTGATAATAGGTTGACGATATATTATTATAAATATGGAATAGTGTTATGTTACAAACTATGCCCTTTTATACCGGTATAGGAGACATGGACAGGCACGTAATCATTGTCAAATGTCAATTTAAAGGAGAAGAAATTATGCATCTCAATTTAAAGAACGATATCGATAATACAGTTAATAACATACCAGATGATGACGATTTAAATTCTCAGAAGCAATTCTGGCGGAATATGTTTGAAGAACCGACGGAGATGTGTGAGCTTCTCAAAAGCGGAGTGGCTGATTCAGATTGTGCTGGTACATATTCTGTCATTGAAACGAGTATAGGTAATGTTTCTTGTATACATAATTATTGCAGCTCTGAAGGTATAGACAGACGTTCCTATTACACAGCAGCATTTGCCGTTGTTCTCGGAAATGCCTGCCGTCAGACTGATGTTACATTCGGAACAGAACTTCCGTCAAAACATGATATCAATAAGAAATATGTAGTTCCTGTAAGAGTTGATATCAGCAGTGATATCAGCTTGTCAGATCACATTTATGCTATTAATAATATGCTGTGTGAAGCAGCTGATAATAGTGATATCAGAATTGATGAAATATTGGCTATATCAGGTCACTCTACTGAAAACGAGTTGTTCCGCAGTGTTTTTAAATATCATAAGGAAGAAGATTTTTCTTATGCATCTAATATCCCCAACGAACTAACAAAATGTAAGTATGGTTCTGAGATCATAGTTGAGGAAAAGAATGATAGCGTAGTGCTTAAGGTTATATACGATCAGTCGATGTATTCTGCTATTGATATTTCAGTTTTTATTGATCACGTAAAATATGCAGCAGAGAATATGGCAGTTGTATGTGATAAGAAGTTGAGCGAGTTTGAGATAATAACGGCTAAAGAAAAGTCGCTTATACTTGATTGTTTCAATAATACTATGACAGACTATCCAAGAGACAAGACAGTAGTCGAGCTGTTTGAAGAGCAGGTAAAGAAGACACCGGACAATATTGCGCTTGTATTTGAGAACAAGAAGCTCACATATGCAGAGCTAAATGCAAAGGCAAACAGCCTTGCACATAAGCTTAGAGAACTTGGAGTAAAGCCGGATGATTTCGTAGCAATAATTGCAGACAAGAGCGTTGAGGTCATTGCAGGCATATTCGGTATCCTCAAATCCGGCGGAGCATATGTGCCGGTCGATCCTAAATATCCATCAGAAAGAATCCGCTTTATGCTTGAAGATTGTGAGCCTAAAGCAATAATCAAGTTTACAACTGAGGATGTTCAGCTGCCGGAGGATGTACAGTTGATTGATCTTGCAAATGCGGATATATGGTCGAATCAAAATGATGATCCGGATAGAGTAAACACAGCTCATGACCTTGCATATTGTATCTACACATCCGGTACCACTGGTAAGCCAAAGGGTGTTATGATAGAACATTACGGCGTTGCAAACCTGAGAGAATACTTTATCCAGAAGCAGGGCGTATGCGAAAAAGACAACGTTATACAGTTTGCCAGCATTTCATTTGATGCTGCAGTTTCTGAAATGACAATGGGACTTCTCTGCGGAGCAACAATGCACATGATACCTGCAGAGATACAGAAGGATACAAAAGCGTTTGAGAACTATATTGCTGACAATAAAATAAGCATTGCTATACTTCCTCCCGTATACCTTACTCAGATCAATCTTAAAGGGCTCAGAACGATAATTACCGCAGGTTCAGAGACAAACAAGGGACTTGTTGAGGCAAATAAGCATATACCGGTATATTCAAACGATTATGGTCCGACTGAAGGAACAGTTTGTGCGACATTCTGGAAGCATGACAGTAATGATGAAGTGCCTGACAGAATACCGATCGGAAAGCCAATGAACAACAAGCAGATCTATATTATGAATGGAGATACTCTTTGCGGAATCGGAGTACCCGGTGAGCTTTGTATCGCAGGAGAAGGACTTGCAAGAGGCTATTTGAACAGACCTGAGCTGACAGCAGAGAAGTTTGTAAAGAATCCATTCGGCGAGGGAAGAATGTACCGCAGCGGAGACCTTGCAAGATGGCTTCCTGATGGAAATATCGAGTACCTTGGAAGAATTGATGAACAAGTTAAAATACGTGGATTCCGAATCGAGCTTGGTGAGATCGAGAGCAGGATCCGTGAGATCGAAAATATCAATGACTGTGCGGTTATCGCAAAGGAAGATGGCAGCGGAGAAAAGACAATTTATGCATATTATACCAGTGATAGCGAGATGTTTGTGTCTGAAGTAAGAGAAAGACTTGCAGAAACGCTTCCTGAATATATGGTTCCTGCATACATGATGCAGATCGCAGAGATACCTGTGACAAGAAACGGTAAGGTCGACAGACGGGCTCTTCCTGAAATAGAAGCCAAGGCAACAAGAGAATATGTAGCACCTCGCAACGAGATCGAAGAGAAGATATGCGATATATTCAGTGAAATACTGAACGTTGACCAGGTCGGAATCAAGGACAGCTTCTTTGAGCTGGGTGGACATTCGCTTAGAGCGACAAGGCTGGTGAATAAGATCGAGGCGGAGACAGGTACTCGCCTGTCTCTTAAAACAGTATTTGCTGGCGCTACACCTGAACTACTTGCTGTTGCTTTAAGTGAAGATGGCGAGGAGTATACCCCTATTCCAAAGGCCGGTGTTAAGAAATACTATCCGATGTCTTCTGTACAGCGCAGAATGTTCATTATTGATGAGGTTGGAGCTGATCTTTCGTATAATCTTCCGGAAGCATTTATTCTTTGCGGAAAGCTTGATATTGAAAAATTCAGAAAAGCTGTTAATGAACTTGTAGAGCGTCATGATGCATTCAGAACTGAGTTCGGTATAAGGAATGGAGAGTATGTTCAGGTAATAAAGGACAGAGTTGATTTTGACATTGACATCAGAACTATTGAAGAGGCAGGCAATAGATCCGTAAGAGAATTGTTTTTTGATTTCGTTAAGCCTTTTGATCTCACAAAAGCACCTATAGCAAGGATCCAGCTTATAAAGTATTCTGATGATAAGTTCCTTGTAATGTATGATATGCATCATATCATTTTTGACGGAATGTCTCAGATCATTCTTATGGAAGAATTTATTGATCTTTATAACGGTAAAACACTTGAACCGCTCAAGTTACAGTACAAAGACTACAGTACATGGTTCAGTGGGATAGATCTGTCTAAACAAAGGGGATTCTGGATGGATGAATTTGAAGATGGGGTTCCGATAGTTGAACTTCCGACTGATTATCCTCGTCCTCAGAAGCAAAGCTTCAAAGGCAACAGCATAACAATTAATCTTTCTGATGAAGTTGTCAGCAAAATTGAAAAGCTGTCAAGAATAACAGGAGCAACTGAATATATGGTGTGGCTCTCTGTTCTGATGATCGTTTTAAGCAAGTACAGTAGGCAGGAAGATATCGTTGTAGGTAGTCCGATCAGTGGAAGAACGAACAGAGACACTGAAGGCATTGTTGGAATGTTTGTAAATACTCTTGCGATGAGAGGTAAGCCTGAGGGAAATAAATCTTTCAGGGAATTTCTTGGTGAAATTAAGGAGACTTGCCTTAGGGTTTATGAAAATCAAGATTATCCTTTTGAATCTCTTGTAGAAGCTCTTGATATTAATAAGGATTCATCAAGAAATCCTGTTTTTGATGTGATGTTTGTTCTTCAGAATAACGAGCCAATTGACAGAAAGATTAATGGAATATCTGAATATCACCATGTTACTGAGAACGGCGATACTTCAATGTTTGATCTGACAATAGAAATAAAGAAGTATCCGGAAGCAAGTCTCAGAGTTGAGTATTGCACAGAATTATTTAGGTGTGAGACTATTGAATATTTCACGCAGCATTATATTGGAATCATCTCTCAGGTTATTGATCATCAAGGCCGGCGGTATATATGTACCTATAAATACAATGTATCCGGAGGACAGAGTAGAGTACATAATCAAGGACTGCGGAGCAAAGATACTTTTGTGCGGAGCGACTCCTCTTGAAGTAGAATTCAGCGGAGAGAAGATAGATCTCGGAACCGAAGGAGCATATAGTCAGAACAATATTGCACCTAAGGCGGAAATCAATCCTGAGAGCGGACTTTACGTAATCTATACATCTGGAACGACAGGAAAGCCAAAGGGCGTAGAGATCATGCACAAAAATGTTGTAAGACTTATGTTCAACGATGATTTTGAGTATGATTTCAACAAGAACGATGTCTGGACAATGTTCCATTCCTACGGATTTGATTTCTCGGTATGGGAAATGTACGGAGCAACACTTTACGGCGGAAAGCTTGTAGTAGTAAGCGAAGATGAAGCAAAGGATCCGGAAGTATTCATAAAGCTGCTGAGGGATCAGAAGGTAACAGTGCTGAATCAGGTTCCAACAGCGTTCTACAATCTTATGAGAGTAGATAACGGGGAAAAGCTTAACGTAAGATATCTCATATTCGGAGGAGAAGCATTAAATCCGACAAAGCTGAGAGACTGGAGAGAAAAGCATCCGGAATGCAAGATCGTAAATATGTACGGAATCACCGAGACAACGGTACACGTAACATACAGAGAGATCGGAGATGCAGAAATTGAAAGAGGAATCAGCGATATAGGAAAGGCAATTCCTACTCTTAAGACCTACATAATGAATGGCGATACGATGTGCGGAATCGGAATCCCAGGAGAGCTTTAATGCAAAGGCAAACAGCCTTGCACATAAGCTTAGAGAGCTTGGAGTAAAGCCGGATGATTTCGTAGCAATAATTGCAGACAAGAGCATTGAAATAATCGAAGGAATTTACGGTATCATAAAGGCAGGCGGAGCATATCTGCCGATAGATCCGACATATCCGGAAGACAGAATAGCATTCATGCTGGAAGACAGTGCTGCAAAGATAGTACTGAAATTCACAGATGAGCCTCTGAATATTCCGGAAGCTCTAACAGTTATTGACCTTGCAGATGAAGCAGTATGGAACGGAAACAGCAGTGATCCTGAGACAGTAAACAAGCCAGAAGATGCAATATATTGCATTTATACATCTGGTACAACAGGCAAGCCAAAGGGCGTTGTAGTTGAGCACCATAATGTTGTAAAGCTTGTAAAGAATTGCGATTACACAGAATTGAACGAAGAGAGCGTTATACTCCAGACAGGTCAGCTTATGTTCGATGCTTCAACATTTGAGGTATGGGGAGCAGCTTTGAACGGCGGAACACTTCACCTTATCAGCAAGGAGAATATGCTGAATGCAGTAACATTCAAGAAGTATCTCGTTGAAAACAAGGTGAACACGCTCTTCATAACAACAGCACTTTTCAATCAGTTCATAGGCGAGGATAAGACGATCTTCAACAGTCTGAAACACCTTATGTTCGGTGGAGAAGCAACATCCGAGCGCCATGTAGAGATCCTGAGAAGTCAGAATACAGGCGTAGATTTCAGAAATGTATACGGCCCGACAGAGACCACAACATTTGCATCACATTACATCATCAAGGAAAAAGTTGACAAGACACCGATCGGAAAGCCGATATCCAATACACAGATGTACATACTCAACGGAAATGAGCTTTGTGGAATCGGAGTACCCGGCGAGCTTTGTATCGCAGGTGATGGAGTGGCAAGAGGCTATCTGAACAGACCGGATCTCAATGCAGAAAAGTTTGTGAAGAATCCATTTGGTGAAGGAAAGATGTATCGAAGCGGAGACCTTGTAAGATGGCTGCCTGATGGAAATATTGAATTCCTTGGAAGAATTGACGAGCAGGTAAAGATCCACGGATTCCGAATCGAACTTGGAGAGATCGAAACAAGGATAAGAGATATTGAAAAAATCAAGGACTGCGTAGTTATAGTCAAGCCGGACAGTACGGGAGATAAGGCAATATATGCATATTACACAGGCACAGAACCGGTGGAGATAAGCAAGATACGCAGCAAGCTTGCAGAAAATATGCCAGAATATATGGTGCCGGCATACATGATGCAGCTTGAAGAACTTCCTGTTACAAAGAACGGTAAGATAGATAAGAGAGCTCTTCCTGAAATAGAAGCCAAGGCAACAAGAGAATATGTAGCACCTCGCAACGAGATCGAAGAGAAGATATGCGATATATTCAGTGAAATACTGAACGTTGACCAGGTCGGAATCAAGGACAGCTTCTTTGAGCTGGGCGGTCATTCACTCAGAGCTACAAGACTTGTAAACCGTATCGAAGCAGAGACAGGAACAAGGATCGCACTTAAGGAAGTATTCGCACATCCGACAGTAGAACAGCTTGCAGTGCTTGCAGGCGGCGAAAGCGAGGAATACGTGCCTATCCCAAAGGCTGAGGAGAAGGAATATTACCCAATGTCCTCAGCCCAGAAGAGAACATATCTGATACAGCAGATGCAGCCTGAGGCAGTCACATACAATATGCCGACAAACCTTAAGCTTAGCGGAGAGGTTGACGCAGAAGCTGTAAAGAACGCATTACAGACAATGACAGACCGTCATGAGATACTGAGAACACAGTTCCTTATGGTAAATGGAGAGCCGGTACAGAAGATACTTGACCATGTTGAAGCTGATTTTGAATACATTTCAAGTGAAGAATCAGATGAAGAGCTGATGAAGGACTTCCTTAAGCCGTTTGATCTTTCAAGCGGAAAACTTGTAAGGATAAAGCTTGTAAACAAGGGCGAATATCATCTTATGATGATGGATATGCACCATATAGTCGGTGACGGAATGAGTATGAACACCTTCACAAATGAGTTTATGGCATTGTATAAGGATGCTGCGCAGCTGATGTTTCAGGTGATCTCCGAGTGCTACGAGCGCAAGA
>ERZ795051.1200-NODE-1200-length-34672-cov-4.827830_pt1 | contig 34672 bp, 29 predicted proteins | sample MGYA00375135_ERZ795051 | MGnify/ENA primary metagenome ERZ795051 (study PRJEB30180, sample SAMN05720222) | activated sludge metagenome | isolation source: Anaerobic digester | place: Japan | collected 2015-05-26 ... | reverse complement strand
CATGACGGTGTTTATACTGCATTCAGCTATTCATTAAATCACGGCGCACCTCAAATCGTTTCTGTCAGCGTAATCATTGAAAACGACCAAATAGCCGGTTTCTTCATTGATACATTACAATCAACCGCTGTTCAAAAAGACGAAGAAGGCAATGCTACAAAGTTCGAATTCAATGCCAAAACCAAGAAACAATTAGGCTATGAATATTACATGTTCCCGGCTTCTGGCGCCAAAGTTGACGGCGTTCTTGATGTTGAAGCATACAAAGCATGGCTCGCTGAAAACGGCAAGAAAGAATGGTTTGAACAAGCCAATGTTCTTGAACAATACATGTTAGAAAATGGCGTTGAAGCCGTTGAATTAGATGGCGAAAAAACGACAAACGTTACAGGTGTAACAGTTACTGTTAAAGACTATGTTGATCTTGCCAAAGAAGCTGTTCAAAATGCCAAAGACGGTAAATTGGTTGCAGTTACTGGTCACGGTAGCGATATCGTTTGGGCAACCGCAAAAGTTGACCGTTACGGAAAAGTAACCGATTACGTGATTGACCAATTACAAGGCAAAGTTGTAGACGGTGCTTACGTATTCAACGAAAAATCCAAACAACAATTAGGTTATGATTATTATATGTTCCCAGCTTCTGGCAAAAAAGTTGACGGCGTTCTTGATGTTGAAGGATACAAAGAATGGCTTGCTGAAAACGGTAAGAAAGAATGGTTCGAACAAGTTGCCATTCTATGCGCCGAATTCGAAGCTAACGGAATTTACAATATGGCTTTGGATGCCAGCGGTAAATATATTACTGTTTCTGGTGTCACCATTGTCGATAACAAGTATATCCAAGTTCTTAGCCAAGTAAAAGCTAACGTTAAATAAATTTTTATCATTTTTTAAAAATTTTTTTGGTAGATTTCCGATCTTCATGGTCGGAAATCTACTTTTTTTGCTTTGCATAACATTTCCTCATTTTTAGCATAATAATACTAGTTAAGAACGGGGAGATTTTTATGTGCAAAAAAATAATTATTTTGATAGTTTTGCTGATTGGTTTAGTATTATTAAACGGATGCGGGGATAAAATTACCAAAGAAGAATACGACGAAATAATTGCAGAATTGGAAGCTTTGAAAGGATTAAACCGTACCTTTCCGGCAGACGGTTATTTTACTGCTTTCCAACCCTCGGTTTCCAGCGGCGCCCCGGAAATCATTACGGTAAGCGTCCGGATAAAAAACGATGCCATCGTCGAATTCTTTATCGATACTCTGCAATCGACCAAAATCGTGGAAGGCGAAACGGTCAGTTTCAAATTTAACTGGAAAACCAAAAAGCAGTTGGGTTACGAATACTACATGTTTCCTCAATCGGGTAAAATGGTGAACGGCGAGCTCGATGTGGAAGGGTACAAGCAGTGGCTGAGTGAAAACAACAAAAAAGAATGGTTTGAACAGGCTAATCTTTTGGAACAGTTTATGTTGCGAGAAGGAATAGATAAAGTAACGATTGATGAAAACAATAAAGCGACCAATGTCAGCGGGGTCACAATTGCGGTTAAAACTTATGTCGACCTGGCAAAAAAAGCGGTTGAAATGGCCAAAGCGGGCAAACTTCTTGCGGTAAGCGGTTACGGATCCGGTGACATTGTATGGGCAACAGCCGATATCAACCGTTTCAAAACCATTTCCAATTACAAGCTGGACACCTTACAGGGAAAATATCAAAACGGAACCTTTGTATATAACGAAAAATCCAAACAAGAGTTGGGATACGAATATTACATGTTTCCGCAATCCGGCAAAAAAGTCGAAGGCGTCTTGGATGTCGAAGGTTATAAAGAGTGGCTGAGGGCAAACAACAAAAAAGAATGGTTTGAGCAGGCTGACCTTATCTGCCATGAGTTTGCCAAAAACGGTTCTTACAATTTTGTGATTAAATCCGACGGAAAAATCGACAATGCCCTGGTTTCCGGCGTGACCATCGGCGATAACAATTATTTAAAAGTTCTCAATCAACTGTTGGCAAACGCCAAATAACAAACAAAAAAAAGAGAAATTACCGGCTTTTAGAGGGGCTTGTGGGTAATTTCGCTTTTTTTATTTGACGCATTTTTTTGCAAAATTCCATCAAATAGTGTATAATATTTTAGTATAAAAAGAAAAAGCCAGTAACTATCTTAGGAAAAAATGGTGTAGTTAAAAAGGGTTATTGGCAAAAAATAAACGGTTAGAAAAGGAATTTAAACTTTTGACCATTTATCGAGACTTTTTTTGTTAGCAAAAAAGAAGGAGAATTATTTTATGACAATGACAATGGAAAAACTAGTCGCATTTTTAAAATCAACAGGATATGTTTATCAGGGCAGTGAAATTTACGGCGGCTTGGCCAATGCCTGGGATTACGGTCCGCTCGGGGTGGAATTGAAAAACAACCTCAAACGTTATTGGTGGAAACGATTTATCCAAGAATCGGTTTATAATGTCGGAATCGATTCCGGTATTTTAATGAATCCGGAAGTTTGGGTCGCAAGCGGCCATATTGCCAATTTCACCGATCCTTTAACCGATTGTAAATCCTGCGGCGTACGTCATCGGGCGGATAAGTTAATCGACGAGGCTACCAACGGAGAAGTGAATGCGGACGGCTGGACCAACGAGCAACTTTACGATTATATCAAGTCCCACAAAATCGCTTGTCCCGCCTGCGGGGGAACCGAATTTACCCCGGTCCGTCAGTTCAATATGATGTTTAAAACCAATCAGGGCGTTATCGAAGATGCCAAAAATACCATTTATTTGCGTCCCGAAACCGCCCAGGGTATTTTTGTCAATTTCAAGAATGTCCAAAGAACCAGCCGCAAAAAAGTTCCTTTCGGCATCGGTCAAATCGGCAAGAGTTTCCGGAACGAAATCACGCCGGGAAATTTCATTTTCCGGACCCGTGAATTTGAACAGATGGAACTCGAATTTTTCTGCAAGCCAGGAACCGACCAGGAATGGTTCGATTATTGGAATCAATTTTGCTTGGACTTTTTGAAAGAATTGGGTCTTCGTTCCGAACTGGTCAGAACCAGAAAACACCGTCCGGAAGAATTGTCGCATTATTCCAAAGCCACAACGGATATCGAATTTGCTTTTCTTTTCGGTTGGGGCGAACTTTGGGGTATTGCCAACCGTACCGATTACGATTTGCGCGTGCACCAAGAACATTCGAAAGAAAAACTCGAATACCTTGATCCGGAAACAAACGAAAAATACTTGCCCTATGTAATCGAACCGAGCGTCGGCGTCGAACGTTTGCTGCTCGCCATCCTGACCAGCGCTTACGACGAAGAAGTGCTCGAAAACGGCGAAACCAGAGAAGTATTGCATCTCGTTCCGTATTTAGCTCCTTATAAGTTTGCGGTTTTGCCGTTAGTCAATAAATTAAACGAACCGGCGTTTGCTTTGTACCAGAAGCTGATGCCCCTCGGCATGGCTACTTATGATACGAGCGGTGCCATCGGACGCCGGTATCGCCGGCAGGACGCTATCGGAACCCCTTATTGCATCACAGTCGATTTCCAAACGCTCGAAGATAATACCGTTACGGTCCGTCATCGCGACTCCATGGCTCAGGATCGCGTAGCAATCGACGATTTACCACAATATTTTTACCAAAAATGGTAAAAAAGAAGTAAAATCGCGCCGTTGTGCGTATATTTATTTAGAATGATTTTGCAAAGGAGGGCATATGTTATCGAAAACCATAATCAACAAGGTCATCAATGAGACCGATATAGTCGAAGTAATTTCCGAGTATGTCCCGTTGCAACCGAAGGGTAAAAGCATGTTCGGGCTTTGCCCTTTTCATGACGATCAAAACCCGTCGATGTCGGTTTCGCGCGAAATCAAAATGTTCAACTGTTTCAGTTGCAATACCAAAGGCAATGTCATCGATTTTGTGGCGAAGTACGAAAACCTCAATTTTGAAAAAGCCGCCATCAAACTTGCCAAACGGCTGGGAATCAAAATCGATTATCGCCAAACGGCGGAAGAACTCCAAAACGAAAAACGTTATCAAATCATGGAAGAAGCAACCCGTTTTTACGAGTTCTATCTGCACAACAGCAAAGAAGGACAAGTTGCTTTGGAGTATTTGACTAACCGGGGCATAACCGAAGAAATGATTAAGCGTTTCAGAATCGGACTAGCCCCGAGCGAAATGAACTATCTGCACCTGGCCTTAAAAGAAAAACAGGTTGATTTTCTCGACCAGGTCGAACTCGGATTGGTCCGGGAAAACAAAGAAACGGGTCCCTATGACTTGTTTCGGTCGCGTATCATATTTCCGCTTTCCGATGCTTACGGTCGGGTGGTAGGATTCAGCGGCCGGGTTTATCTTCCGGGGGACAACAATACGAAATACATGAATTCCCCGGAATCAAGTTTTTTCCATAAATCCAATCTGCTGTATAATTTGCACCAGGCGACCCTGCACGCCAAACGGATTGATAAAATCTTTTTGTTTGAAGGTTTCATGGACGTGCTTGCGGCGGATTCGGCAGGAATCAAAAACGGCGTAGCCACGATGGGGACCGCACTTACCAAAGAACATATTGCTACATTGCTTAGCATTACCAAAAACATTGTTCTTTGTTTTGACGGCGACCAGGCGGGTATTACCGCAACCAAACGGGCGGCGGAACTGTTTGTTCCGACCAAAGTCTTGCCTCAGGTGGTTGTATTGCCGGACGGGCTTGACCCCGACGATTATCGCAAAAAATACGGCGATCTTGCTTTAAACGAATATTTAAATACCAACAGTGTCAATATTTATGAATTTCTTTTCCAGGACGCCAAACGCGATTTGGTGCCAGATGATTTAAACAGCGTCGAAAAATTTAAGAATGCGGTGTTCGGATTTATCAGGATGTCCCGTTCGCAAACCGTCAAAGATTTCTTTTTAAAGAAAACCGCGGAAACTTTGGGTATCGGTCTGGAAGCTTTAGCCAACGATTTTGGCTATATGAGAGAAGACATTACTCCGGTACCGAGCACAAAACCGATTTCTTTTCCTAAATCCCAAAACAGATTATCCAAAGGGGTTATCAAGGCATACAGATTAATCATTTATCGGGCTCTGCTATCGATAACCGATTTCCAGCAAATCCTGATGGATTTAAGCGGAATTCATCCTTCCCAGGATTATGTCAAATACCATAATTTCCTGGAATCCATGGGCGGTTTTTACCATGAAGGGGTTTTCGACCATGAAGGGTTTTTGAACAAAATCGGTCAAAACGAAACATTCAAAACGATTTATCAGGATGTCATGTCAGAACCGCCGCTTGATTACGAAAAACCGAAGTATTTGGAAGACTGTATCGAAAAGGTCAGACAGAACGCGGAAAAAGAAATGCTTGTCTTTTTGCTTCAAAAAACCTTGGAAAGCGACCATGGGGGTTTTGGCGACGAAATTCTCAAAAACAAGCGTGAAAGAACAAAGATTATTGAAAATGAGGTGGAATAGTTGGAAGAATTGTATAAAACGGAATTAGAAACTTTGCTTGAATATGCGCAAGAAAAAGGTTATGTTCCGTTAAGCAAAATTAATGAGGTTTTTAACAATCCTTTGGAAGAATTGTTGGACGATGTGGTAAAATACCTCGAAAATGCGAATATCGAAGTTACCCGGGATAGCGAAGATGTTCCGAACGAAGAAGAATTGCTCATCGAAAAAGTCGATGACGAGTTCGAAGCTTTCATCGAAGGAGAAGTCGACGAAGAATTTGAAGATTTGGCTACCGCCGTGGAAAACGAAATCAAAGTGGCCGATTTCGACGATATTGTTTCGCTTTCTTATAATGCGGATGACCCGGTTAAGATGTATCTTCGCGACATCGGACAGATTGAGCTTTTAAGCATTACCCAGGAAATTGAACTGGCCCGGACCGTTCAGGAAGGGGTTGCCAGCCAACAAAAGCTGGAATCGTTTCAAAAAGCCGGCAAAACTTTGTCGTCGGAAGAAATGCGCGATTTAAACAACAAGGTCGAAAAAGGAATTCTGGCCCGGGATATGCTGATCGAATCCAATTTGCGTCTCGTTGTTTCGATTGCCAAACGTTATCTCAACCGGGGACTTCCTTTCCTTGATTTGATTCAGGAAGGCAATATGGGTTTGATTAAAGCGGTTTACAAGTTTGACCCGACCAAAGGCTTCAAATTTTCCACTTATGCCACCTGGTGGATTCGTCAATCCATCACCAGAGCGATTGCCGATCAGGGAAGAACAATCCGGATTCCGGTTCATATGGTCGAAACCATCAACAAATTGATGCGCATCACCCGGAAATTAACGCAGGAAAAACGCCGAGAACCGACGCCGGAAGAAATTGCGGCGGAAATGAAAATCTCCGTCGAAAAGGTGCAACAAATTCAAAAGATTGCCCAAGAGCCGATTTCCATCGATTCGACGGTGGGCGAAGAGGAGGATTCCAGCCTCGCCGATTTTATTTCGGACCAAAATACGCAAAATCCGCTGGAATTTACCGAAGACCGGGCTTTCCGGGAAGAAATCGAAGCAGTACTTCAGACTTTAACGCCGCGGGAAGAAAAAGTTATCCGTTTGCGTTACGGTTTGGATGACAATCGCGCCCGGACCTTGGAAGAAGTCGGCCGAGAATTCGGGGTAACCAGAGAAAGAATTCGGCAAATCGAAGCCAAAGCCATTCGTCGCTTGCGTCATCCGACCAGATTAAAACGTTTGTTGCAACATCGCAACAAATAACCCTTATAAAAAATCCATTTCAGGGGGGAACTATTGGAAGATTTATATAAAAACGAAATAGGTATGTTGTTGGATTATGCCAACGAAAAAGGTTATGTTCCAATTAAAAGAATTATGGAAGTGATGAATAAACATCCCGAAGAAGCCCTCGATGAAGTAGTAAAATTCTTAGAAATTAACGGGATTGAAATCACCCGTCCCACTGATGTCGCATCGGTCAAGGACGGTACAGATGAAATTAATTCTGTCGACGATGAAGAATTTGAAGATTTCCTGCATGATTTGCAAAAAGAAGAGCCGGATTTGGAAGAACTGGTGGAAGAGGTAGAAACGGAAATTCAGGTTTCCGACTTTACCGAATTTATCGCTTCCTCTTTTCGGCTTGACGATCCGGTAAAACAATATCTTCATGAAATCGGTCAAATCGATTTGTTGACGGTAACCGAAGAAATTAATTATTCGCGAACCGTCCAGGAAGGACTGGTCGCCCAGGAAAAGTTTGATTGTTACAAAAACGGTCAAATAAACTTAAATTCCAACGAACTGCGCGTTTTGGAACGTAAAATTCAGGAAGGAAACATGGCAAGGGATCATTTGATTGAAGCCAATCTTCGGTTGGTTGTATCGATTGCCAAGCGCTTCGTTAACCGAGGGTTGCATTTTTTGGATTTGATTCAGGAAGGCAATATGGGGTTAATGAAAGCCGTTTATAAGTATGACGGAACACGCGGTTTTCGTTTTTCCACCTATGCTACCTGGTGGATTCGGCAGGCCATTTCGCGCGCTTTGGCGGACCAGGCCCGCACGATTCGTCTTCCGGTTCATATGGTCGAAACAATTAACCGTTTAAACCGCAGTATTAAACACCTTACCCAGGAATTGAAACGCGAACCGACTTTGCAGGAGATTGCGGAGGAAGTCAAAATGCCCTTTGACCGGGTCCAGGAAATCATGCGGATTGCGCAGGAACCGGTTTCCATCGATTCCTTCATCGGGGACGAAGAAGACAATACTTTAATCGATTTTATCCCCGACGAAGGTTTGAATCCGCTTCAATTTACCGAAAAACAAGCTTTTCGGGAAGAGGTCAACAACATTTTGCAAACACTAACGCCGCGAGAGGAAACGGTTATTCGGATGCGCCTCGGCTTTGACGACAACCGAGCCAAAACCTTGGAAGAAGTCGGCCGGGAACTCGGGGTAACGCGGGAAAGGATTCGGCAAATCGAAACCAAAGCGATTCGCCGTCTTCGCCATCCGTCGCGAATCAAACGTTTGTTGGAATATAAAAGAAGGTAAAGTATGGATTCAAAACGGTTAAAAACAGTCAGTTCCTTTTTGCGGGAAAATGACTATTTTGCGGATATCGGCTGCGATCACGGATTGCTTGCCCTTTATGCTTTTGAATTAGGGATCAGAAGAATGCAATTAATCGACAACAAAGAAGGTCCACTTAACCAAGCCAAAACCAATCTTGCCCACTTGGCTGATCAATGCGATATCACCTTTACTTTATCCGACGGTTTAACTTCTCTGAAACCGGACATCGAGGTAATCGCGATTTGCGGTATGGGCGGAAAATTGATATCAGATATTCTGAAGCGGGATTTGGAAAAAGCCAAATCGTTAAAAAGACTGATTTTGCAACCCAATACCCAAATTCCTGATGTGCGCAAGTTTTTATCGTCAGCTGGCTTTGCGATTATCGATGAAGCCATTGTTAAGGAAAAACGAAAGATCTACGAAATAATCGTCGCCCGCTATCAGGATACTTACGGTCAATTGTCAAAGGAAGATTGTTACTTTGGCCCTCGTTTACGAACGGTTCGTTCCCTGCTGTTTCTTGAGAAACACCAAAAAAGGCTTGCCCAAATAAACAAAATCCTTAACGAACCGTTATCGGCAAACCGTTACCGTGAATTATTTCAAGAAAAAACGATGTTGGAAAGGGAATTAACTAGCCTTAAGGAGATAGAAAATGAAAGTTAAAGAACTGCTTGATTATTTGTTGGACCTATATCCCCTTGATCTTTCCATGCCCTTTGATCAGGGAAAACTGGGATTGCAGATTGGGTCAATCAATAATCCGATTTCCAAAGTGATTTTAACCCTTGATGTGACAGAATCGGTCATTGAGGAAGCTATCGGAAAAGGAGCAAATGTCATTATCAGTCACCATCCGTTTATTTTTGAGCCGCTTCTGCAAATCAATTATGATTCCTCTTTGGGCCAAAAGATTAAAAAGCTGCTGACCCATAATTTAAATGTTATCAACCTGCATACAAACCTTGATGTCGCTTCGGACGGGATGAACGATTTTTTGGCCAAGCGTCTCGGATTAACGGAAATCGAACCGTTGGAAATTAAATCTTCCGATCAGGTGCTTCGGGCCGGTTTGGTGGAACCTCAAACTTTGGCCTTATTCGTCCAACGGGTTCAAAAAGCCTTTAACGAAGAAGTTGTACGATATGTAGGTAATCCTAGTCAGATAATTTCCAAAGTTGGCATTGTGGGCGGTTCGGGCGGCACCGAAATCAACGAAGCGATTTTTCTAGGCTGCCATTGCTTTATCACCGGGGAAATCAAACACCATTCGGCTTTGATGGCCCAGGAAAAGCAAATTGCTTTAATCGAGGTCAGCCATTCGGTGGAAGCCTTGTATTTAAGTTACTTAAAAGAAAAACTCAATCAGGCTTTCCCGGGGTTGTCGGTTCATATAACCGAAACACCGGCCAATCCGTTTCGTTTTTCTTATCCGAAATAAGCAGCAAAACCCCTCAAACGAGGGGTTTTTGAGTATAAAAAAAGCACAGATCCTTATCTGCGCTAATTTTTCCGCTCTTTTGAAGAGACGGCTAGAAAGAGGTTGTTACTTTTCGATAATAGCATCTACTGGGCATACTTCTTGGCAAGCACCGCAATCGATGCAGGCATTTTCATCGATAACATAGATGGTGCCTTCGCTAATGCAATCCACTGGGCATTCAGCGGCGCAAGAACCACAAGCGATGCAAATATCAGTTATTAGTCTTGGCATATCTAAACCTCCTAAAAAATTATTACACTTCATTTTACAAAAAAAATCGGAAAATGACAAGCAAAACAAGAATATTTTTTCGGGTCGGGGATTCGGTGATTGATGCGCTAATTATTTTATATCGATTTAATTGCTAACTTTTCCGGTTTTTAGTATAATATTAAAAGAAGGAGTTGAAAACAATGGTACAATGGTGGATAATGTTAATCGCAACAATATTGGCTTTATTAGTTGGAGCAGTTGCCGGCTTTTTTGTCACCCGTTATTTCTTTAACCGTACCTTAGAAAAAAATCCTCCGATCAACCGTGAAATGATTCGCGCCATGTATATGCAAATGGGACGCAAACCGTCGGAAAAAGATATTACACGGGTGATGGAGGCAATGAATCAATATAAAAAGTAACAAAAAAATGTCCAATTTTGAATTGGGCATTTTTGGTTTTATAATAGCTTCTCGCGGTCGGTAATTTTCGACTCTGTTTTTGAAAGCAATCGTTTAATATTATGGCGATGACTGATAACAATTATAATTGTTACCGTACAAAGGAAACCGATTAACCATAAATCAAATCTTCCCGAAGTAAACATCGGGCTTCCGAGTTTTTTTTGGTTCGGTAAAATTACGGCAAATATCAAACAGGCAAAAGCGGAAATCAGGGAACCGAGCGAAACAAATTTGGTTATGGCAACGATGATGATGAAAAGACAAAGACTGATGAAAAAAAGCAGCGGCTGATAAACCAAAATGATTCCCGCAGTACAGGCCACTCCTTTGCCCCCATGAAATTTGGCGAAAACCGGAAAAAGATGACCGAGGATGGCGCACACTCCGTAGACGAGGGGATGGACCAAATCGTATTCGGAATAGGGAATGATGTTAAAGCGAAAAAGCCCAATTATTAATCCGGCTTTAAGCATGTCCAATGCAAAAACAATTATTCCCCATTTGATTCCCAAAACTCTTAAGGCATTGGTTGCTCCCATGTTGCGGCTGCCGTGTTCGCGAATATCGATTCCCTTAACCAGTTTTCCGATAATCAAAGCAAAGGGAATCGAACCAAGCAGATAAGCCGCTATCATCAATAAAAACTCCACGTTTCACACCTCACTTAATCGTAGATATTATACTCTTTTTTGCCTGAAATTGCAATAAATTCACCATATTTGGTCTTTTAGTGGCTTTTTTGAATAATTTTTATACATTTTAATCATTTGCAAAAAAAGGCAAGATGTGCTATAATAGATATAAATTGAGCACTTAAAATTTGGTTTAGGGTATTTTTTTTGAATTATTCCTTTAAAAAATTTTTACAATATTAAGCGGAAAGAAGGTGAAATAATGGCAAACAATACTAAGACCAATGTTTACGACGAGAAATCGATACAGGTTTTGGAAGGTCTGGAAGCAGTCCGCAAACGTCCCGGCATGTACATCGGTTCGACCGATGCCCGTGGTCTCCACCACTTGGTGTGGGAAATCGTGGACAACGCCATCGACGAAGCGTTGGCCGGTTTCGGATCGCATATCCTTGTCAGAATCCATTCTGACAACAGCATCGAAGTTCAGGATAACGGTCGTGGTATTCCGATTGGCATGCACAAAACCGGCAAGCCGACTCCACAGGTTATTTTTAACTCTTTGCATTCGGGCGGAAAATTCGATGAGTCCGGAGGTTACAAAGTCTCGGGCGGTCTTCACGGCGTCGGGTCCAGCGTTGTCAATGCTTTGAGCGAATATTTGGAAGTAACGATTTATCGGGATGGAAAAATATACTATCAACGTTATTTAAACGGCGGGAAAGTCATCGAAAAACCAAAAATTCTGGGTGAAACCAAACGGACCGGTACCATTGTCAAGTTTAAACCCGACCGTACCATCTTTTCATCCACTATTTTCGATTACAAAACGATTGCTACCCGTTTAAAAGAATCCGCTTATCTGATTAAGGGTTTGAAAATCGAATTGAACGATTTGCGAACCAACGAATCGGATGTTTTCTGCTATAAAAACGGAATCGTGGAATTCGTTAAGAGTTTAACCGCCTCCAAAACCGCAATTCACGAACCGACCTTTTTCACAGGCGAAGTAGGCGGAATCTACGTCGAAGCCTCAATTCAATATTGCGAAAAAACCTATAACGAAATGATCCTATCATTTGTCAACAATATCCGTACCCGCGACGGGGGAACGCATGAAACCGGTTTTCGGGTCGGAATCACCAAAGCTTTCAACGATCATGCGCGGATGATCGGAGCCTTGAAAGAAAAGGACGACAATTTGGACGGTGCCGATATCCGCGAGGGTATAACCGGGGTAATTTCGGTTCGGATTCCGGAACGGTTGTTGCAATTCGAAGGACAAACCAAAAATAAATTGGGTACTGCCGAAGCAAAGACCGCTGTCGAATCCATCGTCTATGAACAGACACGCTTTTTCTTGGCCGAAAAAGGTGAAATTTCGAATATTTTGATTCAGAATGCCCTTCGGGCTTCCAAGGCCCGCGAAGCTGCCCGGAAAGCGCGCGATGAAGCTCGGATGGTAAAACAAAAAATATCCAAACCCATTAATTTGCTCGGAAAATTGGTTCCTGCGCAAAACCGGGATCCAAAAACCAATGAATTGTTTTTAGTCGAAGGTGAATCGGCCGGCGGTTCCGCAAAACTCGGACGCGACCGTACTTTCCAGGCTATTTTACCGTTAAGAGGTAAAGTCATCAATACCGAAAAAGCCAAGATTGACGAGATTCTCAAAAACGAAGAAATTCTTTCGATTATCAATGCCATCGGGGCCGGTTTCGGTTCGGAATTTGATATTACCAAATCCAATTTCAATAAAGTAATTATTATGACCGATGCCGATACGGACGGTGCGCATATCCAAGTCTTATTGCTCACCTTCTTTTTCCGTTATATGACCCCTTTAATCGAGCAAGGCAAAGTATACATTGCCACGCCGCCCCTTTACAAAGTTGCCATTAAAGGCGAAATGCATTATGCCTGGAGCGACGAAGAATTGCGAGATTTGATTTCCAACCAAAAGAATGTCGTTATTCAGCGGTATAAAGGTCTCGGCGAAATGAATGCCGAGCAATTGTGGGAAACAACAATGGATCCGAAACGGCGGACGTTAATCCAAGTCAAGATTGAAGATATTTCGGATGCGGAGAACAGGATTGGTGTTTTGATGGGCGACGATGTTGAACCGAGAAGAGAATGGATTGAAAACAACGTTGTTTTCGACAATGACGATAACTTTATTTTAGAGGATGTAACAATCGATGAACAATAGTAAAATATCCGCCAAAATAGATAAATTTGTCAACGAAACGATTTTGGAAGAAAATATCGAGAATATTGTCGGAGACCGTTTCGGCCGCTATTCCAAATATGTCATTCAAGATCGCGCCTTGCCTGATGTCCGCGACGGTTTAAAACCGGTTCAGCGGCGCATCCTGTATGCTTTATACCGTTTGGGCATGTTTTCCACAAAACCTTACAAAAAATCGGCCCGCGTTGTCGGGGATGTCATCGGTAAATTCCACCCGCACGGCGATACGGCCGTTTACGACGCTTTAATCCGGATGTCGCAGGACTTTAAGATGTTGTTGCCTTTAATCGATGTTCACGGCAATAACGGCAGCATCGACGGCGACCCACCAGCCGCAATGCGTTATACCGAATGCCGGATGTCGAAGTATGCGGAACTGTTGCTTCAGGACATCAACAAAAGGACTGTCGGGCTGATTCCGAATTTTGACGACGAAGAATTGGAACCGATTGTGCTCCCTTCCAAATTCCCGAATATTTTAGTAAACGGGGCAACCGGTATTTCGGCCGGTTATGCCACCGATATTCCTCCGCACAATCCCGATGAAATAATCGATGCGGTATTGTACCGGATTAACAATCCGAAATCGACCTTGGAAGATTTATTGAAAATCGTCAAGGGACCGGATTTTCCGACCTGCGCGATCGTACACGGTATTGACGGTATTCGCAGTTCCTACGAAACCGGACGCGGAAAAATCATTGTGCGAGCCAAGGCGGAAATCGAATCGACCAAAACCGAACATAAAATCATCATAACCGAAATTCCATACGAAGTCAACAAAGCCATTCTAATTCGCAAAATGAATGACATGATTATCGCTCGGAATGTCGACGGGGTCAAGGCGATTCGCGACGAAACCGACCGTCAGGGTTTGCGCATCGTCATCGATGTCCGAAAAGATGCCAACCCGGATTATATTTTGGATTTCCTTTATAAGACAACTGAATTGCAATCGAACTATAACTTCAATATGGTTGTCATCCATAAAGGACGTCCGATGCAGATGGGCTTAATGGAAATCATCGATGCTTATATCGGCCATCAAAAAGAAGTAATCACCAACCGCAGCAACTTCGAACTTGCCAAAGCGGAAAGACGCGCTCATATCGTCGAAGGTTTAATCCAAATGGTTTCGATTTTGGATGCTGTTATACGGACGATTCGCAATTCGCAAAACAAACGCGACGCGAAAGAAAACATCATGATCAATTACGGCTTTACCGAAATCCAAGCGGAAGCCATTGTCATGTTGCAATTGTACCGTTTGACCAATACCGATATTTTTGCCTTGAGAACCGAAGCCAATGAACTAGAACAACAAATCAAGAGTTTGAAAAATATTCTCTCGAGCGAAAAAGCTTTGCTGAAAACCATATGCGAAGAATTGAAAGCGACCAAAGCATTGATTTCGCAACCGCGTCGGACGCAAATCGAAGAAGAAGTCAGCACGATAAAAGTAGAACAACGCGAATTGATTTCCAAAGAAGATGTCATGTTGATTATTACCCATCACGGCTATCTTAAACGCTTGTCGAAAAAGGCCTATTATTCCACCACCGAACCGACCCGTCTGAAAGAAGGGGACGTTATTGCGGGAATTTATGAAGTAGCCACTACCGACACGCTGCTGCAATTTACCAACCTGGGTAATTATGTCTATCTTCCGATTCACAAAATCCCGGAAGTCAAACACCGCGATTTCGGGTACCATGTCAGCACCTTAATCAGCATGGAAGCCAACGAAAAAATCCTTTACTCTGTGCCTGTTTCCGAATTTGCGGACGACCGCTACATTTTGATTACCACGAAACTCGGCTTAATCAAACGGGTTGCCTTGAGCAAACTCGATGTAAATCGCTATTCGAAAGTTTTGAAAGCCACAAAATTGCGCGAGGGTGACGAGGTCGTCAGTGCGGATTGTTGCACAGGCGACGATTACGAAGTCGTTATTGCGACCAAAGACGGCTACATGAACCGTTACAATTCCTCGGAAATCAGTGTTTTGGAACCTGCTTCCTTCGGGGTAAAAGCAATCGAACTCAAGAGCAGACCGGATGATTATGTCGTTTCCGCAAAATTTATTAAAGAAAAAGATATAATTATTTTATTGACCAACCGCGGTAATATCAAACGGATGCGTCCGGAAGAAATTACCAAGGGTAAGAAAAACCATGTGGGAAAGATGTACTTAAAAATTGTACGTTCCAACATGCATGAAGCTGTTTCGATGGATGTCATTCATCATAAAAATGCCAATTCCGATTTGGAAAGCTATATTTATTGCGAAAACGGCTATGTGCCAATCGATTACACGATTTTAAGAATTGCCATCGCCGAAAACGGCCGGAAAATGGTGCCAACCGAGAAAGGCAAACCGCTCGAAATCGTCATTCAACGTAACAATTACGACATAGAGTTATAAGAAAATTTATCTGCTACTATATAAACATATTGTTTTTTGTTGAAACTGCAGTGCAGATATGATATAATAACTCACGGTATAATTTTTGTACGGACATTTATAATTTTTTTGAAGAACGAAAGGGGTTCAACATCATGGACAAATTTGCCTATTACGTAGGACAAGAAGTAACAGGTACCATTAACAATGTTACCAAAACCGCAATCTATCTTATACTCGGATCAGAACAGAGTCAAAACGAAGAAGGAGAACAGGCGACAGAAGAAAAGGGCGGACACAAAGCCGTAATCTATGTCAACGACATAGAAGGTTTCCCAGAAAACCAAAACTTACGCGATGTTTATCACGAAGGAGAAGAGTTCACTGCCCTAGTTAAGCAAATAGGCAAAGACAGGCGCACGGAAGAACCACTTTATATTTTGTCGACAAAACTCTATGCGCAACGGGAACAATTTACGCAATTCGAACAATTTCGCGATTCCAATGAAATAATCAAAGGAACAATCAAAAAAGTTCACAGTAAAGGCGCAGACGTTTATTATAACGATGTTCGTCTTTTCCTGCCGATTCGCAATATCGATGTAAACGAATCCGCGCTTCGCAAAATGATTAATGAAGAAATCGATGTTGTGGTTACGGCAGTTAACCGCGAACGGTTGCTTGTGGTTGTATCAAATACTTTGGCCGAACAAATTAAATATCAACAAGCCAAAGAACAAGCTCTGGCCGGTTTAAGCGTCGGCATGGACGTCAAAGGCCAAGTAACCAAAATTTTGGATTTTGGTGCCATTGTGAGCTTGGGAACTGTTTCCGGATTACTCCACCAAAGCGAATTGGCCCATAAAAGAGTTGGTAAGATAACCGATGTTGTTAACGTCGGCGACGAAATAACTGTCAAAATCATCAGACTTCACGATGACCGGATAGGTTTATCCTTAAAAGCACTTCAACCTCATCCTTGGGATGTCTTGAAGGAACAATACCATGTCGGCGATATTTTTGAAGGAACCGTTACCAAGGTCATTCCTGCCGGTTTGTTAATTGCCTTAACCGATGAATACAGCGGTTTGATGCCGCGCGGCGAATACTCCTGGAATGCGAGCGACCGTTTGGATGGTCAGGTTCAGGAAGGCGATAAGATTACCGTTAAGGTTATGGCAATCGACGACGAACGCCGTCGCATCAGCCTTTCGCATCGCGAAACCGTGGAAAATATGTGGAGCAAAATAAAACTTCACAAAAACGATGTCATTACCGTGACCTTTGTCAGCTGCGAAGAAAAAGGCGCCAAAGTTGCCTATGAAGGGGTCTACGGTTTTATGCCGATCAGCGAAGTAACCGGTACCAGAAGAATCAATCGCGCCGACGAAGTATTTAAAGAAGGCGATTCGATCGATGTCGTTGTTTTGGATGTCGACCCACAACGTGCCAAATTGGTAGTAAGCGCCAAAGCCAACGAAGACGCAAAAGAAAAAGAAAACTTTGAAAAATACTATAAAGATCAAGCCAACAAAGTCCCAACCAATACGCTTGGGGATATGCTAGGCGATGCTTTAAAGAAATTCGAAAAAACGAAACAAGGGAAATAAGCAATGAATCGGGGAATCGTCGCTATCGTAGGTCGCCCCAATGTGGGTAAATCCAGCTTATTTAACCGGCTGATTCAAAATAAACTTGCGATTACCGATGACCAACCGGGAATTACCCGCGACCGCTTATATGGCAAATGTGAGTAGTTGGATCAAGAATTTCATATCATAGACACGGGAGGGATTGAGTTAAAAGACCTCCCGTTTATGGAAGAGATTCGGGCTCAGGCAAGTTTAGCTATTGATGAAGCTGATGTGATTCTGTTTGTTGTCGACGGACGCGTCGGCGTTACCAATCAGGATACGGACATCATGAATCTCTTATTCAAAAGCAACAAACCGGTTATCGTTGTAGCCAATAAAATCGACAATGTCGATATGATGGCCAATGTTTACGAATTTTACAATTTGGGCGTCGAAGAAGTATTTCCGGTCAGTTCTCTGCACGGAATCGGTATCGGCGATGTTTTGGATCGCTTGATTCAGATTTTGCCTTATAAAAAACAAAAAGAATCTTCCGATGCCGTCTCGTTTGCGATTATCGGACAGCCCAATGTGGGCAAAAGTTCGCTTACCAATGCGATTTTGGGAACCGAACGGGTAATCGTCAGTACAATCCCGGGAACGACCAGAGATGCCATCGATACCCCGTTTGTGCGCGATGGCCGGGACTTTGTTGTAATCGATACCGCCGGAATGCGCAAACAGGGGAAAGTATATGAGAATGCGGAAAAGTACAGTTTTTTGCGGGCGCTGAAAGCCATCGAAAGAAGCGATGTCGTGTTGCTGGTTTTGGATGGCACGGAACCGATTGAAGAACAGGATAAACGCATCTCGGGATATGCGCTTGAAGCCAATAAAGCGGTGGTCATCGTTGTCAACAAATGGGACATCGTCGAAAAGGACGATAAGACAATGCAAAAGATGACGGAAAAGATTCGCAATCATTTTCTCTTCCTTTCCTTTGCCCCGATTGTCTTCGTCTCGGCTTTAACCAAACAACGGATCCATTTGTTGTTTGAAGCGATTTTGCAAGCATACGAAAACTTTAACCGCCGGGTTCCGACCAATGTTTTAAACGACATTATCATGGAAGCGACTTTAATGAACCAGGCTCCGGATTTTAACGGGGGAAGAATTCGCATTTATTATGCGACCCAAGTCAGTAACGCCCCGCCGACTTTTGTCTTATTTGTCAACAATCCCGATTTCATGCACTTTTCTTATCAGCGCTATATCGAAAACAAACTTCGGGAAGCCTTTATGTTTGAAGGCACGCCCATAAAAATAATTCTCAGAAAGCGGGAAGATTAATGAAAATAACCATTATCGGTGCCGGCAGTTGGGGAACTGCTTTGGCCAAACTCTTGGCTGACAACCGCCAGGAAGTGTTGCTTTACGATCGATCTCCTGGTACGGTTGAAGAAATCAATAACCAGCACAGCAATCTGACGAAACTGGCAAACAGTTATTTACCCGTTACTGTCAAAGCCACAACCGATTTGTCGGAAGCCCTTTCCTTTTCCGACATCCTTGTGCTTTCGGTTCCGACCAAAGTCATTCGCGGGGTTTTGGCGGAAATAGCCAAGTTGCTTACTTCTCCTAAACTCTTTGTCAATACCAGCAAGGGTTTGGAACCGGAAACCTATAAACGGGTCTCGGAAGTAACCAAAGAAGAAATACCCTCTCACCTTCTGAAAGGCTTTGTCGCGTTAACCGGACCGAGTCATGCGGAAGAAGTCATTATCGGATTGCCGACTTCGGTGTGCAGCGTGAGCGAAAATGTCGAACACGCCAAACTGATACAAAAGATCTTCAGCAACACCTCGTACTTTCGGGTTTATACTTTAACCGATTTGGCCGGGGCGGAATTGGGCGGAGCGTTGAAAAATATTTACGCCATCGCATCCGGAATGCTCGAAGGCAGCGGTTACGGCGATAACGCACGGGCGGCATTGATTGCCCGGGCCTTGGTGGAAATGCGTAAACTTGCCATCGCTATGGGCGCTCAGGAAGAAACTTTATACGGTCTGACTGGCTTGGGCGATTTGGTGGTTACCACGAGTTCCCATCATTCCCGCAATTTCCAAGCCGGAGTAAAACTTGCCCAAGGCAAAAACCTGGAAGAAACAATCAATTCCATCCCGATGGTAGTCGAAGGCTTTCGGACTTGCCTGGCTGCTTATGAAGCGGCTCGGGAACTGAAAGTCGAAACCCCGATTATCGATGCGGTTTACAGTGTAATATACCAACACCATGGAGTTAAAGCTGTGGTAAAGAAATTGATGATGCGTTCTCTCAAGGACGAATTTGTTCCTTTTAATATACCAAAAACCAAATAGCTTACAACCTTTCCTTTTCGATTGACTTCACTAAGCCTACAACCCTTAGTGAAGTCTTTTTTTATCGGCTTTTTTTGATTTATAAAAAAAATCGAATTTACCAAGAAAAAAAACAATTTGCTTGTTATATTTGTGAAATAGAAAACGGAGGTTTAAACGGTGAAGAAAAGATTATGGATAATTTTTACTTTGATTTTATGTTTGTTTTTTGTTACCTCTTGTAAAAAACCTCAAGATGTAATTAAAAATCCCGAAGATTTTGATTTGATCAGTGTCGAGTCAATGGATCAGCTAAAAAAACTGACCAAACCGGCTTCCGAATCTCCTTGGTGGAGATGGTGGAGTAATGATAAAGTCGCCGATGACTTAGCCGGCGGCCCGCCCGTTCCGGAAGCTGGCGATGAAGACAAAAACACCACCAGCAAAACCAATGTTCAGGTCGAAGGGGTCGACGAATCCGATGTCGTCAAAAACGACGATCGCTACATTTACATCGTAAACTACGTCGGACTGTCGATTGTCGATACCGAAACCGAAAAAGTTTATCATCACGAGTTTGAAAACTTCAGCCCGAACGAGCTTTTCCTTTACAAAAACTACCTGGTAATGCTCGGAACCGTTTGGGAAGAAACCAATACGGAGCCTTCCGGAAAAATAGCTGTGGATGTGGTGTTTGGCCGCGGTTGTTTTTACAGTTATTATTATTTTAAAACGATTGTCCTTGACGTTGCCAATCCGGAAAAACCGGAAATTGTCCGGGAATTCATGGCCGACGGCAGTTATTATCTTCAAGGCCGCATGATTGACAATACCCTTTATCTTATTTTGCAAAAGTACAACATTTATTCCGCGAAGAAAAACAGTGCAATCTTACCGAGTTATACCGATACCGCGGAAAAAGTAAACAACAAGGTTTTGCCGCTTGAAGACATCAAAATCATCGGTGGCGACGATTATTACAATTGCTATACTTTATTGGTGTCCTTTAAGGTCGACGAAAAAAATGCCCCTGATGTCAATGCTTATTTAGGCAGCTTCAACCTGGTTTATTCTTCCCAAAATAACCTCTACGCAACCCGCCTTGCTTATTTTAACAAACCTAACATCGATAGTGACGGTACCGTCCGGAACGATTCCGTGCTAAACCCTTATTATTATCCTGATATGCATACCGTAATTTACCGTTTCAATTATCAAAACGGCAAAATGGTTTACCAGGGTAAAGCCATCGTCAAAGGCGAATTGCTCAATCAATTCAGCATGGACGAATACGATGGGGTTTTCCGGGTTGCACATACTGCCAAAAATTACACAATCGAAAACTGGGAACTGAAATCCGAAAGTTTTGTCTCGACCTTTGCGATTGCCGAAGCCAATCAATTTAAGTTACTAGCAAGCCTTGGCGGCATGGGAAAAGACGAATTGATATACAGCGTCCGGTTCGACGGACCGTTCGGATACATTGTTACTTTCAAAACCATCGATCCGCTGTATGTTGTCGATCTGACGAACCCCGAAAAACCGGTTGTTCGGAGCGAACTGAAATCACCGGGCGTAAGCGATTATCTGCATATGATTAACGATAAACTTTTGCTTGGGGTCGGCCGGGTTACCGAAGAAACCTCGTATGGCGCAACGGTTTCCAAAGGCGTAAAAATTTCTCTTTTCGACATAAGCAATCCGGACGAAACCAAAGAAGTGGATCTCCTCTATTTGGGCGATTCTTCCTACACCGAACTTCAATATAACCACAAAGCTCTTCTGGCTCTTCCTTCCCAACAACTTTATGCTTTGCCGGTCAGCTGTTACTTGAACAACTATTCTTCATATCGCCAAGGCATGTACGTTTTCGAAGTCGATGTCGATAATTCGAAGCTCAATTACCGAGGCTTGATTACCCACCCGGATGTTTATTCCACCGAAAGATACTATTTTTCGAATGCAATCGTACGCGGGGTTATCATTGATTCGAAAATCTATACGATTTCGCAATCGTTCGTAGGCATTAACCTTCTGGATGATAATTTGACCCTAATCAAAAACATTCCGTTGATGTACAGCCGGAAGTAGTCCCAAAAGCATCTAACTTTTATAATTTGCTCCCCCTCCCCCCCTCTTTTATGGTATAATAAGATAGAAAAACCATTATGTCGAAAAGAGGGGGCTGCAATGCCGAAAGAGAAAGCACTCATTGAAGCCATGAAACAAGGCAGCGAAGAAGCATTCGAAGAAATCTACTATCGCTATCAAAACCTTGTGTATTTCGTAATTTACGACATTTTAAAAAACCGCAGTTCCAGCGAAGAAGTCATGCAAGACACCTTTTTAAAGATGTACCAGAATATCCATTCGTTCGACGGGCGCTATTTCCAAGCGTGGCTTTTGAAAATTGCCAAAAACCTGGCCATCAACCGCTACAAACAAGAACCCAAAATGGTGGAATTGGCGGATTATGCGGCGGTGGACCAATGCGACCAAAAAAGCAATACTTTGGAAATGATGCGCGAATTGGAAAGTATTTTATCCCCCAACGAATATCAAGTCGTAATCCTGACGATCGTTTACAATATGAAACAAAAAGATATTGCTCAATATCTGGATAAACCAATGGGCACGGTTTCTTGGCTTTATAGTCAGGGAATCAAAAAATTAAAAAAATATTATCAGAAAGGAGAAAGATAAGGTGCGCTTAAAAGATATCAAAAAAACCCTAAGGGACAATTGGCGCTTGGATACCCCCGATGTTCTTGACCAATTGAAAAAAGAACTTAGCTTTTCTCCTGTTCAAACGGTAAAAAAAGGCTTTCGCATCCAATGGAAGTATTCTTTGGTTTTTTCCTCATTGATTATTTGCTTTGTTTTCGGCACCTTGTGGCTCAGCCTTAACGGTCTTCCCGGATCACGCAAAAGTGACGAAATAACCAACGGCGATCACGGAATAGTCGACCAAGATCCGAAAGGAAACGACGATGGTGGTTTGGATGACCGCTTTTCTTCGGACCGACTCGTTAAATACCAAATTGACGGTAATGATGTGAGCTTGGCCGAAGCCAAAAATGACGAGGTAATCGAATTAATCCAGAATTTGCCGGTTAAATCGACTACCAAGGATTCCTTTCTTATGGAAAGCAACAGCGCAGGACAAAAATACGAAAAAGTCCGCCTTTATTTGGAATTTACTGATCGCAACCTGCAAATCATCAATATCAAAGAAAAATATTTTTTAATCAAAACTGAAAATGCCAATCGGGAGTATTTTGAAATAACCGACGATACGAAACTTGTCAAGTTTTTGAAGGAAAAGACCAAGAACAATTCCAACAACGGTTCTGATTTTGATTCCGGCAATAATGCTGGCAATAACCCATAATTTTGGCACCAATCCACCCCGCCCCTCATAAAGTAATAGCGAGGTGGATTTTTTTATGAATTTCAATAAAGTTTTGCAATTTTTGGCCGATAACAATATCCAACCTGCCGAATTATTTGCGTTGGTGGAAAAAGTGCGTACCATGGATTTATCCGACGAAGAAGCAATCAGAAACGTGATTCGCGAGGTCGCCAAAGTCGCCAACCGACCGCTCGACAAAGCGCAGGAAAACCGGATTGTCAAAGATATTATGAAAAACGGCATCAACGATAATCTGTTTAATTTGTTGTAAACAAAGTGACCGGGGAAAATCCCCTTTTTTTATTGGTCTAAGCAAATTATTCGGTGCTGGGAAAAAATGTCGAATCGGGGGGATTTTATTATTATTTTTGACATCTATTCCTAACTATGATATAATCATATGCAAAAGGAAGGTGTTGTTGCCTTGAGTCCTCTCAGGTATAATTTCATTACTAATTCAGCACGTTTAGCCGAAATTTCGCTTGATTCAAGCGAAGAAGGCCCCAGTCTGCTGAGCCAAATCACTATCGGTACCAATGCATTTATTATATTATCGGTAATTCTTTTACTTCTTTTGCTGTTTTCTGCCTTTTTTTCTTCCAGTGAAACTTCGTTTTCGACAGTCAATATTATCCGTTTGAAAAATTATGTGGAAGAAAAAAAACGGGGAGCAAAGAAAGCGTTGTGGATTGCCGAGCATTTTGACCGGACTCTTACAACCTGTTTGGTTGGCAATAACTTTGTCAATATCGGCGCAACCACCGTTGGAGCTTTTCTGGTTTCCCAGTTAATCATCAACCCGACGATTGCGAATATTGTAACAACTTTTGCCATGACCATCATTGTTTTGATTTTTGGGGAAATCCTTCCCAAAAGTTATGCCAAGGAACATCCGGAAGAATTGGCTTTGTTTCTTTCGGGATTTATGTATTTTTTAATCAAAATCTCTTATCCGTTTGTTGTGGTTTTCCTTTGGCTGAAAAAAGCCCTTGTGAAAGAAAAAGAAACGCTTCCGACGGTTACCGAATCGGAACTGGAAACCATCATTGAAACGATGGAAGATCAGGGCGTTATCAACAGTATGGATGCCGATTTGTTGCAAGGAGTTATCGATATCGGAGACCGTACGGTTAATGATATAATGACACCTCGGGTCGATGTTATCGGGGTCGAAATCAGCATGACACCTGAAGAAATAAAGAATTTGTTCTTTAAATACAAGTACTCACGCATGCCGGTCTATAAAGAAGACCGTGACCATATAATCGGTATTCTCACCGAACGCGATTTCTTTACCGCTTATATCAAAAAGCAAAAAATCGATTTGCGTACTTTGGTCAGCACGCCGCTTTATGTTTCGAAAGAATTGAAAGTCGATGATTTGATTCGCAAAATGCAAGCCGCAAAAAAACACTTTGCCATTGTCTCCGACGAATATGGCGGAACAAGCGGAATTGTCACCCTTGAAGATGCCATTGAAGAATTATTCGGGGAAATTTATGACGAACACGACGATGACGATGACCAAGTTCAGCATCTCTTGAAACAAGACGATAATACTTATATCGTTTCGGCGGATTTGTTGGTCGAAGAACTGGCAGATACCTTGGAACTCGGAAAAGTTCCCGAAACAACCTATCCGACCGTGGGCGGCTTTTTGTATGGTTTGGTTGAAGAATTGCCATACGAAGGTCAAGTGGTCGATTACCAAAGTTTTATTTACGAAAATGACAATGACGGACTGATTGTGGAAACCCCAATTACATTACGGTTTACCCTTTTATCGGTAGTGGAAAGAAGGATTATCAAAGCTCGTCTGGAAATCATCGGTTCCAAAAAATCAGAAAAAAATCAGGATACCAAAGAACAGGATTAAAAGGGCAGTCGTTTGTGACTGCCTTCTTAAATATTTAAAGAAATGGAGGAAGCTATGAAAACAATTACTCAAGATCAAGCTCGCGAAATTTTGACCCTTGCGCTTGCAACCGGCGGCGAGTTTGCAGAAGTGTTCATGGAAGACACTTTATATGATACGGTGGAAATGACTTCCGGAAATATCACCCGCTCGACAACATCCCATGTCAAAGGCGCGGCCTTGCGGATAATCAAAGACGGAATGGAAATTAACGGCAGTATTTCCGATGCCACGTTCGACAAACTCACAAAGCTTGCCCAAAAGTTAGCCAGCACTTTTACGGAAAAACGGATTGCCGAAGTCGAACCGTTTAAAGAAGTGAAAGCCGGCGGACAAGTCAAAATCAAACCAAACAATTCTTCAATCGATCCTCTCAAATTATTGGGTGAAGCATCGCAAGCTGCGAAAGATTTTTCACCCGAAATCGTTCAGGTAATCGGCAATTTTTGGCGTCGTCATCAAAACATTCAGGTCTTTGCCAGCGACGGAACCTGGGCGTTCGACGAAAGATGTCAAACCCGGTTATCCTTATCCGCTGTCGCAAGCGACGGCAAAAACATGCAAACCATCAGCGATTCCTTCGGCCGTAACCAAGGCTTGGAAATGTTTGAAGGTTTCGATCCCGTATCGTTCGGCCGCGATATCGCATCGAGCGCCGTAACGATGTTGCATGCCGATGAAATGGTCGGCGGCGAAATGCCGGTTGTCATCCACAATGCTTTCGGCGGCGTTATTCTTCATGAAGCCTGCGGCCACTCTTTGGAAGCAACATCCGTAGCCAAAGGTTTAAGCGTATTCTGCGGCAAACTCGGTCAGCAGATTGCCAGCCCGATTGTCAATGCAGTGGACAGCGGCGTGGACGAAAACGCCTGGGGTTCCATCAACGTTGACGACGAAGGTACTCCTGCCAAGCGCAATGTCCTGATCGAAAACGGTATATTGAAATCCTACTTGGTCGACAAAAGAAATGCCAAGAAAATGAATCATCCGATTACCGGTTCCTCGCGCCGGGAATCTTACAAATATCAAACGACTTCCCGGATGACCAACACTTACTTCTTAAACGGCACCAGCACTTTTGACGAAATCATCGCTGCAACCAAAAAAGGTCTTTTTGCGAAAAGAATGGGTGGCGGTTCGGTCAATCCTGCTACCGGCGAATTTAATTTTGCGGTTATGGAAGGTTACCTAATCGAAGACGGCAAAATCACTAAACCGGTTCGCGGTGCCACTTTGGTCGGCTCCGGTAAAGATGTTTTGCAACGCATCGATATGATTGCAAACAATTTATCCCATGGCCACGGAATGTGCGGATCTCTCAGCGGTTCGGTTACCACCAATGTCGGTCAACCGACGATTCGCGTATCCCACCTAACCGTCGGCGGCAAAGGAGGCATGTAAAATGAAATATGCGGATATCATTGCCAAGGGGAAAGCTTTAGGCTTAACCGATTTGGAACTTTACGTTCAGACGAATAACGGCATGAACATGCGTTTGTTTGAAGGAAAACTCGATACTTACAATGAAAAATCGTATTTCGGCATTGCCGTGCGCGGTCTGTACGAAGGCAAAATGGGTTTTGCTTATGCGGAAACGCTGGACAACATCGACGAATTGCTCGAAAAGGTTATCCAAAACGCCAAAAACCTATCGACGACCGAAAAAGAATTCATCTATGACGGTTCCGGAACTTACGAAAACGTCAAAGAAGAAGTAGCTGATTTCGGTAAGTATTCCAACCAAGATAAAATCCAAATGCTTCAGAAATTGGAAAAATCCATTCTCGACAGCGACGAACGGATTAAAAAAGTTTCCTATTGCAATTATCAGGAAAATGCGGTGGTAACCCAAATAATCAATTCCAAGGGCGTAAATCTTTCCCGCAATCTTTCCTATTCGTCCGTCTTTGCCGGAGCGGTCGCGGAAGCTAACGGCGAAACTGCCGTCGGTTTTTCCGGGGATATCGGTTATGAATTTGAGAAATTGGAACTCGAACGCATAAGGAAAGAAGTCGTGGAAGACGCAACCGGAACCTTGGGTGCCGGAAGCATCGAAACCGGAACTTATCCGGTAGTATTCCGCCGTTCAGTTGCTACCGAATTGTTGCAGGCTTTCGTCAGTCTTTTCTCAGGCGAATCCGCAAAGAAAAACCTAACGCTTTTAAAAGGCAAAGAAGGTACCAAAGTGTTCGGCGACAACATTACGATTTACGATGACCCGTTTGTCGAAAATGCGATTGTCAAAATCCCGTTTGACGACGAAGGGGTGCCATGCCATACCAAAACTTTGGTGGAAAACGGCGTTTTCAAAATGTTTCTTCATAATTTGGCAACCGCCGATTATTTCCAAACAGCTTCCACCGGCAACGGTTTCAAAAGTTCGGTTGCCTCCAGCGTTCGCGTCGGTCCAACCAATCTTTATTTGCAACCGGGCCAATATACTTTTGACGATTTGCTTAAATCCATGAATTCCGGCATTTTTGTAACCGAAATCAACGGTTTGCATGCCGGGGCAAATCCGATTTCCGGAGCGTTCAATGTTCAGGCCACCGGTTATTATGTCAAGGACGGCAAAATCGAACGTCCGATTACGCTCTTTGTCATTTCCGGCAACTTCATCGAAATGCTCAACGAAGTGGAAATGATTGCGGACGATTTGGAAAAACGTTTTGTTGGAGTAGCTTCCCCGGCCTTTAAAGTTCGGAAACTCAAGATTTCCGGAAAATAACAAATAATTATCAAAAAAAGAAAAGCTAGCGGTTTTTTGGCCGCTAGCTTTCATTATGCTTCGATTCATCAATCAAGGCAATAAACTCGCTTTCGTTTAGGAGTTGAATGCCGTAAACGTTTGTATGTGGTTCGACAAATACTATTTCGTTTTCGTTGATGTATTTTACTTTCTTTTTGGCATCGGGTGTCAAAACCGCGATTTTTTTGGTTTGCTCATCTACCGGGTAATTCATAAACGGAGCAATTCCCGGAAGGTATTTTTTGATCGGTTGGATTTTTCCGGGTGTATTGCCAGCGCCGTACCGAAGTTCCCAGGTTGTTTTGGAATTGATGATAATCTCGGCGTATTTCGGAATGACGATAACTTTGACAAAGTAAACAAAACCGTCTTTTTCGAAGGCGAAATCGTAGGGCTGGTTTCGCGAGTCGGCTTTGGCTAAAGCAACCGGTTTTGTTTTGGCTAACCATGCTTTGATTTTTTTGCCCTTGGTTTGTTTCAAGATTAAAGGCTGGCACAGTTGATAGGTAAGAAAGATTGCACCAAGCGCAAAAAGAATCAGCAGAATTTCCATAAGTCACTCCTAATATAAATTTTCGTTAATAATGTATTTGCGAAGCAATACCCCCAGGGCGGTTGTAAGGATGGTTGACGGTCCCATATAGGATAAATTGTAAACGATAAACGAGAAGAACCATACATGGTCTTGGTATTTTTCCGGCGTGTATTCCGCAAAGAAAAATACTCCCGACAAGCCGTGCATAACCCAGCGCAACAAGCCTACACCGACAAACGCCAGGATAAAACAAACCATATTTTCTTTGTGTTTATGGGCGAGGCCGGATAACCCCAAGGAACCGAAGGCTAACAGGTAATCAAAGATAAAGGTTCCCCAGTGGAAAGAATAACCGTCCAAAATGTAATTGACAATCGCAAAAGTGATTCCTCCGGCGATTCCCCAACCCAAGCCCCGGCGAATGCCGATGACGATTAACGGAAGCATCGTAAACCAAATGCTTCCACCGTAAGGTAAAAAGTTGAGAAAGCCCAAGGATTTTTTAATTAGTTCCAATACCACGGCCATCGCAACCAGGATGGACGTTTCTGACAAAGACAATATTTGTTTTTTCATTTTATTTCCTTTCCCAATAACAGGAAATTGTTGTTCCCTACGCTAGCATTACCTAGATCAGGTTAATGGGTCGTTATAAAAATTATAACCTCTCAGCCATGAAAGCTCCCCGTTATTGTCTGTTTTACCAATGTATTATGCCAAATCTTTGCTTTTTTTTCAAGAAATATGCAAAAAGGAATTGTTTTTAACGTTTTAAATTATCCCGAAAATTTATTGAAATTTAGTCTAAAAAAAGGATTTTTTCAAAAATACAGTAAAAAAGTTGCTTGGATGAAGATAAAGACTTTGTTTTGACCAAAAAATGAACGGGAAAACGCAAAAAAATGCAGTTTAAACTACCGAAAAACCCTAATTTTCCCCACTTGACTTTCCTTTATATTTCCCGTATAATACTATCGCACTCCTTCCTTTTTTTTGGCGAACCATGTCAAAAAAAGGAAAATTATATTTTAAAATCTAGAAAGAAGGAAACACCATGGTAAAATCTATTATTAAACGCGATGGTCGAAGACGTAAATTTGACCCCTTAAAAATACAAGCCGCTATTTACAAAGCCCAGCTTGCCTGCGATCAGGATGATCCCGAATCCGTAAGAATCATCACCGAACGTGTCGTTGACGTGATCAATAACCGTTACGAAGGCAAAACCCCGACCGTAGAAGAAGTTCAGGACATTATCGAAAAAGTTTTGATCGAATCCGGCGAGACCGATATTGCCAAGGCTTATATCGTCTATCGGGCGGAACGGACCAAGGTTCGCGAACGGAAAATGAATTTGATGCAAGCTTTGCACGACATCACTTTCAAACCGGCGAAGGATGCGGATGCCAAAAGAGAAAATGCCAATATCAATGCGGATACCGCAATGGGCATGATGCTTAAGTACGGCAGCGAATCCGCTAAACGTTTCTACTTGAACGACCTGATTAAACCTGAATATGCCGCTGCCCATCAAAACGGCGACATTCACATTCATGATTTGGATTTCTATGCTTTAACCATGACCTGCTGCCAAATCGACTTAATCAAATTGTTTGAAGGCGGTTTTTCCACCGGAAACGGTTACTTAAGAGAACCAAACGGCATTCGGAGTTACGCCTCTCTTGCCTGCATCGCCATTCAAGCCAATCAAAACGACCAACACGGGGGTCAAAGCATTCCGAATTTCGATTATGCGATGGCCATCGGTGTTCGTAAAACCTATCGTAAAACCTTAATCAAAAACACCAAAATCGTGCTTTCCCTAAGCCAAGGAAGAGACATCGAAGAACAGGCCGTCAAGGGTTTGCTTGCGGAAGTAGAAAATCAATACGGTACCAAAATGACAATGGGCAACGAATTTTTGCAGGAAAAATTCTATCAGGCCCTTCTTTCCAAGTTTGGCACCTTTAACGGCCACGCTTACGAACAAGTTTTGAAAACAACCTTGGCGGAAACCAGGGATGCCACTTATCAAGCCATGGAAGCCCTTATACATAATTTGAATACGATGCATTCACGCGCCGGAGCTCAAGTTCCGTTCAGTTCCCTTAACTACGGGACCGACACTTCCCCGGAAGGCCGGATGGTCATGGACTGTTTGTTGGATGCCACCATCCGCGGTTTGGGTAACGGCGAAACGCCGATTTTCCCGATTCAAATTTTTAAAGTCAAAGAAGGCATCAATTACAATCCGGAAGACATCAATTACGACTTATTCAAGAAAGCGCTCCTTTGCTCGTCCAAACGGCTCTTCCCGAACTTTTCCTTTTTGGATGCCCCATACAATCTGCAATACTATCGTCCCGGCGATTATCATACCGAAGTAACTTACATGGGCTGCCGGACCAGAGTAATCGGCAACGTCTATGACCCTTCCAAACAAATCGTTACCGGTCGGGGCAATTTGAGTTTCACTTCAATCAATTTGCCGCGGCTTGCTTTAAAAGCAAAAAACATCGACGATTTTTATCAAGGCTTGAACAAAATGATGGATTTGGTTTTTGCCCAGCTTCTTGAACGCTTTGACATTCAATCCCATAAAAAAGTTTTCAATTTCCCGTTCCTGATGGGTCAAGGCATCTGGCTCGATTCCGACAAACTGAAACCGGATGACGAAGTAGGCGAAGTCATCAAACACGGTACCTTAACCGTGGGCTTTATCGGTCTGGCCGAAGCGCTCAAAGCTTTAATCGGCAAACACCACGGAGAATGCGAAGAAGCGCAAAAACTCGGCTTGGAAATTGTATCCTATATGCGCGAACGCTGCGACCAAATGTCCAAAAAGCATAAACTCAACTTTACCTTAATCGCCACGCCTGCCGAAGGTTTGGCCGGCCGGTTTGTCAAGATGGACAAAGAAATTTTCGGCCTAATTCCGGGAATTACCGAACACGAATACTACACCAATTCGTTCCATGTTCCGGTCGACTATCCAATCAGTATTTACGATAAAATCCGGATTGAAGCCCCGTATCATGCTTTGACGAATGCCGGACACATTTCCTATGTCGAAGTTGACGGCGACATTGCGAAGAACATCGATGCTTTCGAACAAATCATTCGGACCATGAAAGACGCTGGTATCGGTTACGGTTCGATCAACCATCCGGTTGATCGGGATCCGGTTTGCGGATACAACGGAATTATCGACAACGTTTGTCCGAACTGTGGCCGCGAAGAAGGCGACATCAAATTCGAACGGATCCGCCGCATCACCGGTTATCTGGTGGGAACGCTTGACCGCTTCAACGATGCCAAACGCGACGAAGTCAACCATCGCGTCAAACATACTTTTACGCAATATGAAAATTAGGATTGCAGGAGTAATCAAAGAATCGATTGTCGACGGTCCGGGCATTCGCTTTGTCATCTTTACCCAAGGTTGTCCGTTTAACTGTCCCGGCTGCCATAATCCCCAAACCCATGATTTCGAAGGCGGAAAACTCGTCGATACCGAAACGGTAATTGCCGATATCAAAAGTCAAAAAATGTCCAAGGGTTTAACGATCAGCGGCGGTGAACCGTTAATGCAGGCGGAAGCCTGTCTGGAAATCGTAAAGAGCGTAAAACCGTTTCTTAAGGATATCATCGTTTATACGGGTTTTACCTGGGAAGCCCTTATGGAAAGACTTCCGGATAATCCCGCCTTAAAGGAACTTTTGACCCAAATCAACTACCTGATTGACGGACCTTACCGCGAAAACGAACGGGATTTATCTTTAAAATTCCGAGGCAGCCGAAATCAAAGAATCATCGATGTGGCCCCATCGTTAAAAGTTGGACAAATTGTTTTGAAAGAATTCAGTTAACGATAAATCAGATTCCCTGAAACCAATTCAGGGAATCTTTTTTTTAGGGTCTTGACACAAAGAAAAACACTTTTTCATACATTAGGTTGAGGGGAAAAACAATGTTTATTTTGATTGGGGAAGAAAACGAGAAAATGATTAATTTCAAGAAAAGCTTAACCGATTCGGCGGTTTTGCTCAACATGCCGTGCGAACTGGCGAATATTCCCAAAGACGCCACGATAATGATTCCGTTCAGCCGGGTTTTGGATAACGGCGTAATCGAGGGAACCAAATTTTTCATCGAAGAGATTTTGTTGGCACCGAAGGTTAAAAGAATCGTCTTTGGAAATAAGCATAATCAAGCGATGCTTAAAAAATTATGTTCGGCTTTCCATGTCGATTGCCAGTTTAAATAAGAAGTGGGGAAAATCAAATGCAAAAGGAAATGAAAATTATCACCGCTTTGGTTACGCCGTTTAATCCGGATTTATCCATCAATTACCATATGGTGGACCAATTAATCGAAAGACAGATTGCGGAAGGGGCCGACGGGATTGTTATCGGCGGAACCACCGGGGAAGCGCATTTACTTGATAAACAGGAAATGTATGAACTGTATCATTACGTTGTGAAGTATGCCAAAAGGATTCCGATTTATTTGGGAGTGGGAAGCGCTTCGACCAACGAAACGCTAAAACTAATTAAAAGATTCAATCATTTGGATGTTGCGGGGTTTCTGGTCGTGGTTCCTTATTATGTCCTCCCCCCGCAAAAAGGCCTTATCAAACATTTTCAACTGCTTAGCGAAGCAAGCGAAAAGCCTTTAATTCTTTATCATATTCCAAAACGGACCGGAATTACCTTAACCTTAGACAGTTTGGCGAAATTGAAAAGCTGTTCCCGAATAACGATGATCAAAGAAGCCTGTCTGGATAAAAAGCGGTTGTCAAAATTAAAAAAACTTTTGCCCTGGGAAATTATGCTTGGGGATGACAGTTTGTTCTTATGGGGAATCAGACACCGTATAGACGGAATTATCAGCGTCATCAGCAACTCCCACCTTTCCCTCATGAAACAATGTCTGAGAAACCGGAAGCAATGGAAGGAATACCGCTTGGCTTTGGCGCTTTTGAAAGGCTATCCCAATCCGGTCGGAATCAAAGTTTTGCTTAAAAAAATGGGCTTTTCGGTGGGCAATGTCAGGTTGCCTTTATGCGAATAAACTGTCGGAATTTGTCTAATAAACAGTAAATTTGGCAAAGTAAAGCTATTTACTTATGTAAATTTACTGTTTTTTCTTTGCATTTGGGGTATAATTATTGTTAGTAAAGCGAGGGATATTATGAAAGATGTATTAGATATTTTGATAGCAGTTTTGATTTTAGGATTGGTTGTCTACATGGTATATACGGAACGCGAAAAGAAAGTCCAAACGGACCTTTTCATTGATACCGCACTCGCCGTAATAGTTGTCGGTGTGGCCATTATTAACCTTATTGCCACCAATTTCAGTTTTTCCTCGGTAATTACTTACCTTTACTTGATTATCATTCTTTTTGAAGCCTACAATATTTACCTCTTTGTCAAACGCCATCGAACCAAAGCCGGCAAAATAAGCAAAGAAATTCAGCCAAAGGAAACAACCGATGAATCGCACGATGAATAAAGAACAAATTCTCAACCGCCAAAAACACATCCGCAATTTTTCGATTATCGCTCATATTGACCACGGCAAATCGACTTTGGCCGATCGGATCCTGGAATATACCGGGGCTTTGGAGTTCCGCGAAATGAAAGACCAAATTCTCGACAATATGGATTTGGAACGGGAACGGGGCATTACGATTAAGCTGAATGCGGTGGAATTGGTCTACCGGGCGGATAATCAGGAAGAATATATTTTGCATTTGATTGACACCCCCGGGCATGTCGACTTTACTTATGAAGTTTCAAGGAGTCTTGCCGCCTGCGAAGGCGCCGTTCTGGTTGTCGATGCGGCACAGGGAATCGAAGCCCAAACCTTGGCCAATGTATATTTGGCGCTCGACCATAATTTGGAAATCATCCCTTTAATCAATAAAATCGATTTGCCTTCGGCCAACCCCGAGCAGGTAAAACATGATATCGAAGAAGAAATCGGACTCGATGCGAGCGAAGCCATTCTGGCTTCCGCAAAAGAAGGTATCGGCATCAGGGAACTTTTGGAAGCAATCGTCCATAAAATTCCTTCTCCCAAAGGCAATCCGTTAGGACCCGTCAAAGCTTTAATCTTTGACTCCTATTACGATTCCTACCGGGGCGTCATCCCATCGATCCGCGTCTTTGAAGGAACAATCAAAAAGGGTGACCATATTAAAATGATGGCCACCAATGGGGTCTACGAAGTGACCGAAGTGGGCGTACGCACTCCGAAAGAAAAAAAGACCGATTTTTTGACGGCCGGTGATGTCGGCTATTTGGTAGCCGGTATCAAAGAAGTTTCCCACGTCCATGTCGGGGATACGATTACGGTTATCGAAAACGAAGCCGCGGAACCCCTTCCGGGATACCGGAAACTCAATTCCATGGTATTCTGCGGCATTTATCCGGTCGAATCCAACCGCTATATGGAATTAAAAGACGCGCTGGAAAAACTGCATCTAAATGATGCGGCGCTGAGCTATGAACCGGAAACTTCCCAAGCCTTGGGACACGGATTCCGGTGCGGATTCTTGGGACTGCTTCATATGGATGTCATCCAG
>ERZ795051.1193-NODE-1193-length-34763-cov-10.930045_pt1 | contig 34763 bp, 23 predicted proteins | sample MGYA00375135_ERZ795051 | MGnify/ENA primary metagenome ERZ795051 (study PRJEB30180, sample SAMN05720222) | activated sludge metagenome | isolation source: Anaerobic digester | place: Japan | collected 2015-05-26 ... | reverse complement strand
ACGCGCAGCTTGTCCCGCGAGTACGGGGCGCCGAACTGATAGATTTCGTCGGCGATCACGAAAGGCTTGCCACCGAAGGCCGCGTTCAACGGGTGATTCGGTTCGTCCAGCCGGACCATGACCTGCTCATTCCAGGGATGACCGTCGAAGTAACCGCCCAACATTTCGCCATATTCGGGCCACTTGTAGAAGCAGTCGGTCGCGGCATGACTGCCGATCAGGCCCTTGCCGCCTGACACGAAGTCCAGCAGCGATTTCTTGAGCGCTTCGTCGCGCCGCCGGGCCGCTTCCTGCTCCGCCGCCGGGAGCTGTTCGAAATTCGCCGGCCGGAACAGCTCACCGGTGCAGCTCATCAGACAAATCGCGTCAAAGCGGGCCAGCTTCTCGGGCGTGAACATATCAATGTCGTCGCTCTCGACCGCCGTAAACGCGCCCGTCTTTTCGCCCAATATTTTCATGGCCGCGGCGCCGGTCGGAATCGAGTCGTGCCGAAACCCGCGGCAGAGCGTGAAAACCAGCAAACTCCGCGGTTTCTGCGCCTGCGCCGGAGCGCGGCGCGGGGCGGCCTCGCTGATTCTCATCTTCACTTCGTCTGTCACTTCACCGCCTTGAGCGCGGTAAGCGCTCATGCCCGCCAACAGCAGCGAAATCGCGCCAACCAATATGATTCGCACTTGGGATCTCCTGGGCTCATGCGGTAACCTGGCCCGGACTCGCCCGCGGCCACAACCTGAGCCGCACTGCTTGAAGCTGCGGCTTCAAGCAGTGGCACACAGCAGGTGTGTCCATCAACGCCGCCACGGCACCGCCGGAGCGTGCCGAAAATCATACCGATTCACTGGCCCAAGTCGATCTTCAGGCCCTCGACGTGTGAGCCGTCGGGCCGGCGCACGCGTGCGCACGCCGCCCAGCCGCCGCCGCCATTGACGACCTTCAGCAGCAGCTCGTTGCGGCCCTTCTTCAGTTGTGCGGGCACCTTATCCTGCCCGCGCTCGCAACCGCGCACGCCGGCGAACGTGTGAATCAGTTCCCCATTGAGCCAGACTTTCAGGGCGTCGTCGCTGCCGAGCTCAAGTTGAACGTCCTGCGCCCGGGGCGAGTCGAGGACCGTGCGCAGATAAGCAGCCCGATTCGACCCGGCCATGTCTGCGCAAGCGTTCAGGTCCACATACCAGAACTCCGGCCGGTCAGTGGGCATGGTCTGCCTCTGCCAGGTTACGCCGCCGATGTCCGGCTGCTCAGGCGGAAAAGCGACCTCCAACAGCTCCAGGCAGCCCTTACCGTCCAGCTCGAATGGCCCGGCTACTTGCCAATCAGTGATGAAGCCCTCGTATTCCTCGGCACGCGCCAGCAGCGCTTTGCCGCGCTCTCTAAGGGCGTCGTCATCCACCGCATCGAGCGCCAGCCAGATCGCTTGCCGAGCGCGCTGCCAACCGGCCGGGAGCTGACGTTCGGCCACGCCCAACAGCGCCGCCCCAGCCTCGTTGCGCAGTTGGTCATCGAGGAGGAAGCGCTGCAACACGGAGATGGTGCGCGGCTCCGGCAATTCGCCGATCTTCGACAGCAGCAACCTGCGTTCATCGACCCGGCGCGTGTGCGCCATGCACTTTTCGTAGGCGGCGAGCTTGTCCGCCGCGGACAGCTCCTGGTCCGCGCCGACCAGGCGCACGTACGCCCGCAGCGCCAGAACGTGATGGCGCAGCTCGCCCGAACCGGTGGCGACTTCGAGAATATTGCCCGCGGCCGCCGGATCCGGCCAGGTGGACAAAGCGCGGAAAGCCGCTTCGACGACTTCAGACCGCGAATCACTTAACGCTTGCCGGACCGTCTGGAAAGCTTCGGCGCCGCCCAACTTGCCAAGCACACGCAGCAACGAGCAGTAATCTTCCGCTCGCGCCGCCGGCAGGGCAGCCAGAAGCTTTCCGGAGACGGCAACGCGGTCCGCGGTGCGCCGGCACACGGCCGTCAGCGCGCTTTCGCATGCCTCACGCTGCTCGGAATTCTCGAGCTTCGGCAACAGCCTTACCAGCGGATCCAACGCGCTAGACGGTGCGAGCGCCTCGACCGCCCGTAGTGCCGCCAGCCGCACGCCCTCGTCGTCCTTTTCCAAGCAGCCACAGATCGCCTCGGCCTGCTCCACGGCGTGCGAATCAGCCAGTATTTGCAGCAGCCTGGCCTGTACACGCGCCGGGCTCACGCTGAGCGCACCGGCAATCTGAGCCGCCGCCTGCTCATCCCGGATATTCGTGAGAGCCTGCTGCGCCGCAGCACTCAAGTCCCCATCGTCGCTGCTCAGCAGCTTGATGAGCGGCTCGACCGCCGCGGTGCGCCCCAGCGCCGCGGCCGCTTCCACGGCCGTCAGGCGAACCGCCGGCGATTCGTCCTGCAGCGCTTCGAAGACCGCACTGAGAGCGGCGGCGTCGCCACGCTTGCCCAGAATGCCGATGAGAGCGACGCGGCCGGTTTCCGTCGCCTTGGGCAGCCTCTCCAGGTAGGCCGCGGTTACACCCTCGCCTTGCAGAGAAATGGCGATATTCGTGGCCGTGGCGCGAACCTCGGCGTCCTCATCCGCCAGGAACGAGAGCACCAAATCGATCGATTTCACGCCGGCGGCGCTGGAGAGTGCGGCGCTGCGAATATGAGGATCCGCGCTTTGCAGTTCTGCCGTCAGAGCGGCGTCGGCCTCCGGCTCGCCTTGCTCGGCCGCGTGCGCCGAGGTGCGGAATAGCAAAGCGTCCAACTGTGACCGTTCATAGTGTGTCTGGCTTTCAAACTTGCGGGCCGCTTCCCGAAACGCCGGCGACTCCATAGTGGCGAGCGCTGCTAAAGCCGCCAATTGAATTCCGCGGTCCGGCCCGTTGGCGTCTTCCGCGAGCCGGTCAGCCGATTCGGAATCGCGGAGCACTCCCAGGGCCTGAATGATCGCAATCCGGCACGGCCCCTGCGCCTCCGGATAAGCCGCGCGTAAAGCCGCCCGCGCCGCATCTGAGCCAATCGTAACCAACGCCTGGGCCACGAAGTCATAGACCTCCGGGTCCAGCAGAAGTTTCCCCAATGTTGGAACCGCGCTGTCGTCGCCAACGAGCTGAAGCTGGCGAACGAGGAACGCCTTCACCCCCGGCTGTCGATCTTTGGACAGAGCCGCGGTGAGCACCTCGATGTACGCGGCGCGCTGCGCCGGCGTGCCGCTGCTGCCGGTGTACCAAGCCAGACCTTCGAGGGCCATGCGCGGCTTGGTGTCATCCCCGGCGCCCGCCTCGACCAGCATGTCGCACAAGGTCGACCAGTCCGACGGCGGCAGCTCGGCCAGCGCTTTGCCCAGCACGTCCGGCTTGGCCGCGCCGTGAAAGTCGATCCTGCGCAAGAGCCGCTCCAGTTCCGCACTCGGCGCCGCCATCGCACAGGCCGCAAGCGCCGTCAATACAATCGCGCATCGGAGCAGTTGGCGGGGGGCGTGATTCGTCACGCGCGCCAGTCGGCACGAATCGGGCTTTATCATCTTTGCCTCTCCTACAGATGCCACGGGGCGCGCATCGGGACTTCGATGAGACGATTGGCCTGCTCGTCGCCGATAAACCGCTCCTGGTCCGGGTCCCACTTCAGCGGCCGCCCGAGGCGGATCGCGATCGAAGCCAGGTTGAGCAACGTGCACGAGCGGTGGGCCACTTCTTCGTTGCCACCGGCCTTCTGCCGCGTTTTTACCGCCGTTTCAAAGTCGATCAGCGGCGGCGGGTCCGGCACACGTTCGAGCTGTTCGAACAAGCCGGGCGGATCGGTGCGGTAGTTTCGGTAGACTTTGCCCTTCGGCCCTTCAATCAGCGGCAAGCCCGGCGGCTCAGGCGAGCCCCATTCGCCGCTGTTCATGTAGATGGTGTCGCCATCCGCGTACTTCAGCGTTACCGACTCCCAAACTCCGACTGCGTCGGGATGCGGCGGCCAAGGGGCTACGGCCGAAACCTCGACTGGGCCGGTGTGGTCCTTACCCAGGAAGTACTGCACTGGGTCAAGATAATGCTGGCCCATGTCGGTCAATCCGCCGCCGTCGTAGTCCCAGTAACCCCGGAAGCTCTGGTGTACTCGGTGCGGGTGATACGGCTTGCGCGGCGCCGGGCCGAGCCACATGTCGTAGTCGAGCTCAGCCGGCACGGGCTCCGGCGTCAGGTTGGTCCGCCCGCTCCATTCCTGGAGCTTCCAGTTGAAGCCCTGCCCCGCTCCGACCCGCACCAGCAACGGCTTGCCCAGCAGCCCGCTGGCGACCAGCTTGCGCAGCAGCTTCGTAGCACCGTAGTCGTAGTACTGCTCGAAGCGAAAATGCGTGTTGATCTGTAGGATGCGCCCGTAGCGCTTGACCGTTTCAACGTATGCCCGGCCCTCCGCGACCGTGTGCGAAAACGGCTTTTCCGTCAGAATGTCAAAGCCGGCCTGGGCCGCGGCGACGCCCATCACGGCATGCCAGTGCGGCGGAGTCGCGATGTGGATCGTGTCGATGTCGGTACGATCCAGCACCCGCCGCCAGTCGCTGTAAGCTTCACAACTGCGCCCCGCCTTGGCCATGGCGGCCGCCAGGTGATTCTTATCCACGTCGCAGACTGCCAGCGTCTGCGGCGGTTGTCCCTCGACGTTTTCGGTCACATGGCCGGCCATGCCCATTCCCCCGGCCCCGATGACGGCGCGCGTCAGCACCTCGCTCGGCGGCGTGTACCCGCGTCCGCCGAGCACGTGCCGCGGCACGATGTAAAACACCGCCCCGGCCTTGACCGCGGTTCCGAGCAGTTTGCGCCTGGTGAGTCTGATCGGGCGTGGCATGCGTCTCACCTCTCCGGAGTTTACCTTTCTCAGTCGTCAGTTTTTCAGTCGACTGATAACCGAGCGCGCGTCTCGCCTCTCCGTCAGGCGGCAACGCGCACGACAATCATAGCGCCGCCCACGGCCGTAGCCTAGCAGCATGACAGAGATCAGGGATCGAGAAATCAGGGGGGGACAAAACCACAACGCGCCTTGAGAGTTCGGATCAGGAAAGCCGGAGGGCGCATAACGCGGATTTCAAACCGGCTGCATCACCCACTGTGGCTCACGCCCAAATGTCTCCAGCCGCGCACCCGGTGGCGAGTCCAGGCAGAGCATGCCGGTGATCTGCGAATGGCGGCGGCAGTAGTTGGCCACTTCGCTCGGCGACAAAATCATGAACGCGGTCGAAAACGCGTCTGCCTTGGCGGCCGTGGCCGCGATCGCCCACGCCCCCAGCGCGCCGGTGTTGGGGGGCCGCCCGGTTTGCGGATCAATAATGTGCTCGCCGTGCAGCAACATGCCGGAACCGCTGAAGGCCTGGTCGCGCAGGTAGAAGCGCGCCAGACTGCTCTCCGGCTGGCGCGGGTCGCGGACGGCCACCGTCCAGCCCGGCTCGCCACCCGGCGCGCCCAGGGCGAACGTCGTACTCTGACCGGCGTGCACTAGCGCGGCCGTGATCTTCCAGTCCCGCAGCACGGCTACGGCTTGGTCCACGCCATAACCCTTGCCTATTCCGCCCAGATCGAGCAGCACCGATTCCGAAAGCGCCGTCACCGTCCGGCTCTCTTCGTCCACCCCGATGCGCGGCACGCGCCGCGCGGGAACCCGATGCGGACCGGGCCCGAGCAGGCTGCCGATCGTTACATCAAACGCCCCGTGCGTGGCCGCACCAACTTGCGCCGCGATTTCCAAGCAGGCAAACGTGTCGGGCCCGATACGCACGGACTGGCCCGGCGCAAGCGCGTTGATGCGGGCAATGTCGCTGGTGGGAATGTAACGGCTAAGTTCACGCTCGACCCGATCAACCTCCCCGAAAGCGGCCTGCGCAGCCTGGCCGGCGTAGCGCTCATCGTCGCCCACAATGAATATTCCCCAGCCGCAGTTCATCGCGCGATGCTCGAACACGTGAACCGGATCGGCGAGAAGGGGCGAGGTGCCGGTTTGCGGGTCGGCGCCCATCGCAAAACTCATTCGCGTTCTCTCACTGGCCCAGGCGCGAGGTGCTCTTGGCGGCGAGCAAACTCTTGCCACAACTCGCGCTCGACATACGTCACCAATTGTATATCGGGCCGTAGACCGTAGAAGCTGATTTCGTAGTCGTTTTCAAAACCGGCCGGCAGGCTCGCCGCCAGGTCGCCGGCGACGATCACCACTGGAGCGTCCAACTCCGCCGGCGGCGCTTCCCAGTAGCCGACACGCTCGAAACCCCGCAAATACCACGGCAGCGGCCAGGCATCTTCAGCGATCACCTTGACCAGCATGCGGTACCCATCCGGATGCACGTCGGCCAGTTTTTCGAGGTAAGCTGACAGGTACTTCACGTCCCCCAGCGGATGAGCGTAAACGTAAGGATTGCGGTAATCGACGAAGAACCGGAAATTGGCCCGCTGCGCCTGCCAGCCAAGGTGCGCAGCGCCGGCCAGGAGAATCACGGCGGCCACCGCTTTTGCCGGCCAGGGCTTGACCCAGGAGATGATCCCCACCGCACCGAGCCCGGCCAGCATGATCAGCGGCTGCACAAATTGCACGGCGCACCACGGCGTCTTATACGGAATAACTGAGTAGACGACCGTCATCAGCACCGCGTATACCGCGATGAAGCGCACCAGCCCCAGCCGCCGCGGCTGGTCCGAGAGCCCGGCACCGGTCACGGCCACGCCGATGCCGGCCAGCGCCAGACCCAAAATCAACCCCTCGCTCCACCACGGCCCGCGCGCCAAATGCGTGAACCCCAGCATTTGCAGATAGTAATACCACGGGTGATCGTGCAGCCCATGGCCGCCGGCGCGCTCAAAGTACGTCGCGTACGTCAACACTGAATCCAGCGGCCCGCGCCAGTGCCGAAAGAACGCCGAGTAGAATAGAACCGAAACCAGGATCGCTACCCCGGCCGCGACTACTAGGTCGCCCCACACCACGACGTTCTTCTTGATCCCTCGATCCCTCGATCCCTCGATCCCCTTTTCAGGTTCTTCCCCGGCCCTTTCCTTTGTCCCGCTCCTTCGCTGCCAAACAGCAACGACCCCCAGCGCCGCCGCCATGCACCCCAGGCTGATGATCGACGTCTCCTTCGTCGCATGCATCAGGCCTACCCCCACGCCGCCCAACAGCGCCCACCCCGGATTGCCGGTCTGCCAGTACCGCCAGCCCGCGCAGATCACCAGCAAGGCGAAAAACGCCAGCAGCATCTCCTGTATGTAGTACCGGCTGTAAAACGTCATGATGGGCGAAACGGCCGTCAGCGCCGCCGTCGCGAGCACAACTCTCCACCCCAGCCCATCCAGCAGCAACAATAACAGCGCAATTATCCCGGCGCCGAAGAGCGCCGGCCCCACCCGCAGTGTCTGCTCGTCGAGTTCCGCCAGACTCTGCGCCCCGCTCAGCCACACGAACGGGAACGTGGCGTAGTACAGCACCGGACCGTGGTACTCGTGCGGGTCATACACGTAATCGCCGGTCTGCCAGAGCGTCTCGAATTTGACCGCGTGTACCGCCTCATCGCCGTGCATGGGCCGCAGCTCCAGCCGCGGCAGCCGCAGCGCCAAGCCCCCGGCCACAATCAGCGCGAAAATCAGGCGATACAGATGCTCAGGTTTCATTTGGCTGGCCGGGCGTAAACCTCGACCTCAATGTAGTGGTTCTGATCGTCCGCGGTGCTGCCTTTACTGTACAGACGAACGTAGCGGGCGACCGCGGCCTTGCCCTCGATCAGCTTGCCTTCGTACGTCTCCCAGTACTCCTTGTCGCGCCCCAGCCCCAGACCCGAGGAATTATCGTGGTCGTTGTTGAACAGCGTGCGAACGTTCGTGATGAAATCCGGATCATCCGCGATCTGCACCACCACGTCGTGGTACACCCGCGCGTTGGCGTGATAGTGCCACACCAGGATGGCCCATATCTCGGCCTTCTCCTTCAGGTCAATCTGTACCCACTGCAAGCCCGGGCCCAGTTCGACGTAGCTGCCCTCGTCGGCCGAATTGTCGCCGTCCGTCACCAGCTTGATCGAGCCAATGATCGGTTCGCTATCGCTTGAAGTCACCGGCTTGCCTGCGGCCACGTTCACAGCCCCTTTGGCCGCCATGAACGGCGGGCGCGGCCCCTTGCGCGGCTCCTCCAGGTTGGTTCCCGGCGGCACGTGCTTGGGCGTGCCCCTGAACGCCGGCTTCGGCAGCTTGATATTGAGTGGAACCAGGTCACCAGCCGCCTTCGACTCCTTCGCAACCTCGCCCTGCGCCCCGGCGGCCCCGGGCGCCCCGTCATCGGCCAGTGATAGAACCGCTGCAACTATCAGCGTCGCGCTCAAGGCGGCCGGCAGCCGCGACAGCTTGCTCAATTTCATCATCGATACCTCTGCGCCTTCCGAGAAGGACCGAGACAACCAAGTACATAACCAATGCGATAACCAGTCCGATTCCGGCACGCTCGTGCAACAGGCTTAGCGATTTCTGCCCGGCCGTGCCGAATAGCGGCGTCATCGCCGCCAACATTGCGGTCATCGTCACAAATCCGCAAGTCACGCTGAGCCAGTAAACGACCGCCTGCGTTTTCTGCAGGGCGGAATTTGCAGACCCTGCCCAACAGCGACGGCGGGCGCTGCCGAAGTAGGCCGCTCCAGTCACTCCCAGAATCAGCAGCGGAGCGCCGAGCATGTGGATCAGCAGCGCCCAGCCCTCAGTTCGCCCCAGCGTCCATTTCGTTCCCAAGCCCGTAACCAGTTGAACGACCAGTCCAACCAAGCCCAAGCCGAGCACCAGCTTTTCCATCCGCGCGGCTCGAACCCCCAGACGCCCATCGCCGCCGCCCGCCGACCCCACGTTCAAGACCACGCGCAACAACAGCAAGGCCACGACCGCCGCGCACGCGAATCCAAACCACTTGAACGCCGGCCGAAAGACGAAACCCGCCGCCCAAGCCTGCACTTTCGCGCCATCCTCGCCGCGGAAACGATACATGGTCTGCACCGCCTCCGGCCCGGACGGCACGCCTGCGGCCGCAATCGACCCGTAATAAATCGGTGCCCCCTGTGCATGGCAGTCCGTACAGCCGCCAATGCCCAGCGCTTGCGTGGCCGGCCGAACATCGTGCGCCAGTGACCAACGATACGGCGCGGTCGCTAACTGAATCGCGTTTGCCTGCTGCGGCGAAAGCCCGTGGCTTCCTTCTTCCGCCGGCGTCTCAAACGCCCGCTTCTGCAATTCGCCCGAAGGACCGCGGCGATAAAGCAGGCCATCACGCACGTATACCGGCGTATGCCCTGCGTCAGTCTTGCCTAGTTGTTCCAGCACCGCGCCGATCTGCTCTTCAGTCAGCGCCGCGAGCTTTTCGGCAGACGCTTTGGCGCGCTTCGGATCCACCTTTTTGAGGGTTTTCAGGACTGAATCGAGGGCATAGGCTTCGACTCCCTCTCCGGTGAGCCGCCCCCAATACGCCGGCCAGATTAGGCGCTGCGGTGCAAGCTTGCCATCCGGCTGCCGGGCGAAGACCGGGCCGACGATGTTGGGCGGCGTATCCGCATCACGCTCGCGCGTCGCCAGTCCCAAGCCGTGCGCCAGCGAAGTCTGGAACCGGTGCGCATCCATCTCCGGCCAGGGACCCGAATGGCAGGCGGTGCACGTAAGCTTCTCCAGGTGCACCGGCGGCAAGCCCCAGTGCTCCGGGCGCGGGGCCGCATAGCGCCCGCCCTGAGCCAGCTCTGCCTGCGAAGCTCCTTCCACCCCTAGATGACAACCCGCGCAGGAAAACGCCGCCAGCCCGGCATCGGCGCGCTCACCGGCCTCGCCGTCGTAACCGCGCGCCATCATGTGATCCATGCCGTTGCGGTGGCAGTCGACGCAGAGCAAGCCCGCCGTCAAGTGCACGTCGCGGCAGGAGCGCTCTTCCGCCCTCGCTTTCGGACCCACCTCACGCACCGAATGGCAGTAATAGCAACGCTCATTGGGCGGCCGCCGCACGATGTTGAACAGTACGCGATCATCAACGTCGAAGCGCGATTTGTTCCAAACCATCCGCGGGCCGTCTCGCTCCGGGTGGTCTGGGCTCGGCGGCAACGCCGGATCCCAGTCATCCGGCGCCTTGCGTGCCTCGCCGCGTATCGCCGCCAGGCCTAACGCCGCCGTCGCCGCCCACTTGAAATTCTCCGCCTCGATCTGCACGGCCGCTTCGGCCGGATCGTGTTGCAGGTCCGCGCTGTGGCAGAACATGCAATCGATTTCCAGCGGCCCGGAAACCGCCCAGCGCGCCTTCTCCGGCGCACTACGCAGCTCATCCGCGTCCGGCATCCCGTAGCCCCCACCCGGCGTATGCCGCCCGAAGCGCTTGATGAATTTCCAGGAACTTAGCCCCTCGTCCGCCGGCCTAAACGTGCCCGCCCAGCCACGCCCGGAGATCGGCACTTGCGTGCCGCTCGGCAAATCAACCAGCAGCCAGGCCTCGCCGGGCCGCCCGGCCGCCGCCCCGCCCTGCTTGGCATTGAAGTGCCAGCCCCCGGCAATCTCTCCGCACGGGTGGCATTTGCCGCAGGTCATGCGCGGCGAATAAGGCCCCGCAGACTCATCCCGTGGATCGATCGCGACGCCGTTCTCATCGTACAGCGTCAGACGATGGACGTACGGCGCCCGGCTGCCGGTCTTCAGTTCGTTTTCTCTGCCGGCCTCCTGACCGAACGCTCGCGGCACGCCTGCCAACGGGGCCAGGATAGCGACCAAGCCGATGGTGATGCCGTTTACCAGGCGCATGCGGACAGTGAGCGCGTTTACCAATGGCATGCCCGCGCTTACAGCTTGGGCATGGCACCCACGCGCTTGGGCATGGCGCCCACGACTCGCCCTCTCCGCCAGGCACCCGTGTACAAACTGCCCTGCAATCAGACCTTGAACTCCTCCGGCTTGAACTCGCAGCGTTTCCCGCTCTCCACCGCTTCGTTCGCCTTCAACACCGATACGCAAACCTCGTACGCCAAATCGGCCGGGCAACTCAGCGGTGAGCCGGTCCGCACGGCGGTGAAAAAGTTCTCCAGGTGTAACTGGTGCGGCGGCTTCTGGCTTTCTTCAAGCAGCCGCTGGCCCTCGGGGTCTTTCTCGCCGCTGGCGGTCAACGTCTCGCCGATCTTCAGCTCGATCGCTTCCCTGTCCATCAGCTCGACCTTGTCGGCCTCGTTCTCCCACTCGCGGCGCTTGGCGGCCTGCTCGCGGAAGATATGCCCCTTCTTCGGATCTTCCGAGATGACCAGCGTGCCTTCGTCGCCCATGAACGTTTCGTAGTACCCGCCGTTGCTGGTCGTATTGAGAACTTCGTAGAACGCACGCACCGTCCCGGCGGCAGTCTGGTACTCGTAAATAGCCATCACATTGTCGTACCAGTCGCGGCCCTCCTGCTCGGTGTAGTAATCCAGCCCCCCGCTGGCCAGCACTGATCTCGGCACGGTCTTGAGCACCCAGTTGAATATATCAATCTGGTGCGAGCCCAAATCGGCCATCGGGCCGCCGGAGTACTTGCGGTACCAGCGCCAATTACACAGCCGCTCCATTGTGTCATAGCCAAAACGCTTGAGCACTTCCGCGTCCAGCTCCTCACCTTTCGGGCAGCCGATCTCATAAAGCCGCGGCCGGTTCCACTGGCCATAGCAGTGCGTGACGCGCCCCAGGATTTTGTCTTTCTCGATCATCTTCAGGGCATGCCAGTAACGCGGATTGCTGCGGCGCTGGTGCCCAATCTGGAGCAGCTTGCCCGTCTCACGCATCGCCCGCACCATCTCCTGCGCGGACTGCGTCGTATTGGCCATCTCCTTTTCGCAGTACACATGCTTGCCGGCCTTGAGGCAGGCGATCGTGTGCTCGGCATGCATCCAGTCCGGCGTCGCGACGATCACCGCATCCAGATGCTTTTCCTTATCCAGCATCTCGCGATAATCTTCGTAACCGTTCACGACCTGGTCGTACTTCTTTAGCGTGTTAATGGCATACCGCCGGCTGTACGGCCAGATATCGCACACCGCGACAAAACGGACGCCGGGAATCTTGAGGCAGTTGAGCAGCAAGTTCCGACCTTGGCTGCCCGAGCCAATGATGCCGACCGCCAGCTCATCCCCCGCGGCCTCGCTCGCCGCCGCGCCCCCCGCCGCCTCCTTCGGCGCCTGAGCCCAGGCCGGCATGGTCATAGCCAGCCCGGCCGCGGCCGCGGTCTGCACGAACTCTCTGCGCGTAATCCCGGATTCGCTGTTTCCCGCTTCGCCCATCATGTTTTGACCTCTCGGTAGGCTCCGTTTCGCCCATCCCTCCGTGCAGGGCTACTCTATCGCTGTAACTCGTAACCCGTCAAACCGTGCCCCGCCTTGCTCGGATAACTTCGGGGATAGCTCAGAAGTCTTCTTCACAAAGGACCCTCGACAACCGCCCGCCCGTCCGCAAAAATCCGCCTCAGCCGAGCCGAAACTTGAGCCGGTCCGTCGGGCGCCCTGGGCTGCCCTTGAAGGAGATGAACGATGCGCCGCTTCAACGCCTTTGCTGTACTGACCATCGCGGCCGTTTTTGCTGTCGCGGCCTACGCTGCTTCGCGCCAAAACACCGGGCAACCGGCCCAAGCCGGACAACCGGCCAAACCCTCGCAACCGGCCCAAAACGCGCAACCGGGCCGAAACGCACAACCGGTGCAACCGGCTGAACCAGCGCAACCGGCCAAACCACTGCAGCCGGCGCAACCGGCCAAACCCGCGCAACCGGCGAATTCGCCCGCTCCGGCCGCCAGTGCGCCGGCTCAGACGCCGCCGCTTCTCTCGCCCGCACCGCAATTGCGCATCAAGAAGATCGAGCCGGTGCCCGGCGCGACCACCCAGCCCGCCACCAGCATGCCGGCCGCCGCCAGCCAACCCACCATACTTGCGCCGGAAAACATCACCGTCAAAACGCCCACCCCCGCGGAGCAGGCGTTTGAGCGCCTCAAGTCGCTGGCCGGCACGTGGGAGATGGAAAACGCGCCGCTGGCCGTCCCTGAAGGAATCAAGGAGTTCAAGACCGTATTTCGCGTCACCGCCGGCGGCAAGACCGTGCTGCAGACCGACTTCCCCGACACGGTGCGTGAGTACGTAAACATGTATCACATGGACGGCGACTCGACTTTGGTGGTCACTCATTATTGCCCGCTGAACCACCAAACGCGCATGCGCGCCACAAACTTTGATGATCCGCAGCGCCTGTCGTTCGTCTACCACGACAGCACCAACTTGGACGTGGCCAAGAACCGCCATTGCCACAACACGAGTATCACGTTCATTAGCGACGATCGCATACAGCAGGACTGGGCTTTCTGGGTCAATGGCGAGCAGTATCGCGTCCGCAGCGCCACCTGGAAGCGGGTGAAGAACTAACCGCACGCCAACCGCAACCGCGGTCACCCCCTTCTCACGCGCGCCGGCTTGCCGCCCCTGAGGACCGGTCGATAATTGCCGCGGCCTCTGATACGGCGGTGCGTTCATGACAGAGCCGGATCGTTTTTCGCCGACAACGCTCCCCGAGCCCGGCGCGCAGGCCAAAAACCGCCGCCGCTGGCCCGCTTTACACTGGCAAATTCTCATCGGCCTGATCGTTGGGGCCGTCGCCGGCCTGGTCGCGAACCGCCTCGGCCACGGGCCGGACGGCTTGGCAAGCCCGCACCTGACCTGGGCCATCGAGTACGTTGCGGAACCGCTCGGACAAATCTTCCTGCGGTTGATATTCATGGTCGTGCTGCCGCTGGTGTTCTCGGCGCTGGTCTTGGGCGTGGCGGGCATCGGCGACGTCCGCCGGCTGGGGCGCGTCGGCCTGATGACGCTGGTCTTTACGGTGGGTCTGTCCGCGATTTCGGTCATCATCGGCGTCAGCCTGGCGAATGCCCTGCGGCCCGGCGAGCGTATTTCAGCCGAGCAGCGGGCCGCCTTGAGCGCCCAATATGAAGAGCAGGCCGGGCGCGAGCTGGCCCAGGCGCGTCAGGCCAAGCCGTTGCGGGACGCGCTGCTCGATCTCATTCCGCGGAATCTGCTGCGCGAAATGGTGGGAGCGGTGGACGGCTCGTCCCCCGGCGGCGGCATGCTGGCGGTGATGTTCTTCGCTCTGATCTTCGGCATCGCGCTGACGCTCACGCCCGAGCGCACCAAACCGCTGATCGCCGTGCTGGAGGGAATCTACGACGTCGTAATGGTCATCGTCGGCCTGGCCATGCGCCTGGCCCCGCTGGCGGTGGCGGGCCTGGTTTTTGCCCTTTCGGCCCGGCTGGGAGCCGACATATTAAAAATGCTGGCGTGGTACATGGCGACGGTGCTGGCCGGCCTGGCGCTGCACTTCTTCGGCGTGTACTCACTGATGTTGGCTCTGGTAGCGCGCATCAACCCATTGCGGTTCTACGGGCGTGTTTCCGACGCGATCCTGACTGCGTTCGGCACATCATCGTCGAATGCCACGTTGCCGGTTTCGCTGCGCGTCACGGAGAAAAACCTGGGCGTGCGGCGCGAAATCGGAAATTTCGTGCTGACGGTCGGCTCAACCGCCAATCAGAACGGCACCGCCCTTTACGAAGGCGTCACGGTCCTGTTTCTGGCGCAGGTCTTCGGCGTGGACTTGACCCTGGCCGACCAGATCAAGGTCGCGATCATGTGCGTGCTCGCGGGCATCGGAACCGCCGGCGTGCCGGGCGGCTCGCTACCGCTGGTAGTTGTAGTGCTGCAGTCGGTCGGCGTGCCGGCCGAGTCGATCGGCATCATCCTGGGCGTTGATCGCCTGCTGGACATGTGCCGCACCACGCTGAACGTCACGGGCGACATCGCCGTCGCCGCATGCGTGGACCGCTCGGATGCTGCGGGAAGAACGCGGAGGGCGGCGCAGGGCGTCAGAACAGACTGTGGAGGCTAGCTCGGATCGTCGTCGTCGCGCCCAGACGACGGGTCCTCAGTCGCATTTCGGTCATCCACCTCCTCCGTCGCCGCCCGAATCTGTTCCTCCGAAATGCGGTACTGACTCCACGCATCTACATACTTCGTAGGCTTGCCACTGGCCGTAGGCCGCGATATCGCGCGCCCGATCCCGATGAATGTGTACGCCCCAATTGCAAACGCCAGTATTGCCAGAAAACAGCCCAGCATGATCGCCACCAACCGCGAAAGCTCGGCTATTACAACTTCCCGGCCGACTTCGCCCGCGGCCATGCGCGCCACGCTGGCCGCAAGCCGGTTGGTGATGAAGAAATACAGTGCCACACACACCAGCAAGAGCAGCGCGTATACGATCAGCAGCACTGCCATTCGTCCGGAGAGACTGCGGCGGGCTTGTGGCATCAATTTCCCTTAACCGCCCCACTTTTCGCGCGGGTTCTGCGGAACCTCGCGGCTCAGGCTTTCCAGAAGCTCGCGTGCCCGCGGGGTAAGCGTCTTGGGCGGAACAATGCGCACCGCCGCCAGCAAATCGCCGCGCGTGCCGCGGCGCGCGTCGTGAGCTCCGCGCCCGCGCAGCCGCAGCTTGGTCCCGCTGGCCGTGCCCGGCGGAACCGACACAATCGTCCGCCCCTCCGGCGTGGGCAGTTCCACGCGCGCCCCCAGCGCCGCTTCGGTCAGCGTGACCGGCAAATCCATCAGCACGTCCAGACCCTCGCGCCGGTAGTACGGGTGCGGCCGGATCGTAACGCGAATCAGTAGATCGCCGCGCCCGCCCGCACCCGGCTGCCCGCGCCCCGGCACGCGGATGCGCTGACCGTCGTTAACGCCGGCCGGGATGCGCACCTCGAGGCGCTCGTTGCCTTCGGGGCTCTGTAAGACCACCTCGCGCTTCGTGCCGTGCAGCGACTCGTCGAACGAGATCTCCACCGGGTACTCGATATCCGCGCCGCGCGGCAGCTCGGCCCCACGCACCCGCGTCCGCCGCGCCCCACGCCGCTCACCTGCGCGCCCGGGCCCACGTTGGAAAAACTGCTCGAAAATGCTGGTCAAATCCCCCAGATCGCCGAAATCGAACTCGACCCCGAAGGGCTGTTCGGCCGGCCGGCCACGGCCCCAGTTGTGAAACTCCGGTCGTGGACCGCCCGCCCCGAAGCGATCGTACTGAGCTCGCCGCTCCGGGTCGCCCAGCACCTCATACGCCGCCTGCACTTCCTTGAATCTGCGCTCGGCGGCCTCCTTGTTCTGCGGATTCCGGTCCGGATGGTACTCTTTGGCCAGCCGCCGATAAGCACGCTTAATCTCTTCGGGACTGGCGTTGCGGGCGACGCCCAGAATCTGATACGGATCCTTGTTGTTCATGACCCTCGAGGGTCCCTCACGTCCGTACGCGGCCGGGCCGCGGCCCGACCGTTCTCAGGGTATTTCGGATAATAGCCTGTAGGCCTCCTCCACGTAGCTGGTCTGCGGGAATTCATCGATGATGCTGCGGAGCGTTTTTCGGGCATCCTCGTATCGGCGGGTCTCGATGAAATTGCGCGCCCGCGCCAGCCGGTCTTCGCAGACTTTCCGGGCGTCATTGTCAAGCACGATTTGCCTGAGCGTTTTGTTCGCGTCGATGCGATCGCGGATGACCTTGGCGGTCTCAGCCGCCTTGGTCCCGCTGTATTCCTCCTCGATTTTCTGGAGCGCGCTATACGCCTCGCCGAACTTGCGTCGCCACAGCTTCTCGGCCGCGGAGACCAGTTTCGTGTGAGCTTCATCTTCGCGCCCTAGCTTGTCCGCAACCTGGCGCACCTGCGGATACTGGTCTTTGAGAAGGCGCAACCGGCGCCGGGCAGCCTTGCCACACCCGGCCACCTGAAACTGTTTTATGACTTCATTGATAACCTTCACGCCCTCTTCGTATTGGAGCGTCTCGATGAGCGCCAAGCCTTGATGCAGCCGATCCCGCCCGATGGCGTCCACCAAATCAATCATCTCCTGGCAACGCAGCTTCAAGCGGTCATCCGCCAAGGCCAGGTCCTCAGCTTCGCGCGCTTTGACGAAGGCCTCCTGGTAGTCCTCCCGCTTCAAGGCTTCGCGCGCGGCCTCCAACGCCTTGCGCGCTTTCTCGGCGTGACGCGGATGCGTCCGAAACGGCGGGGCCTCCTCGAAAACGAGTTTTTGCACCTTTTGAGTTACCGTGCCCACATTAGGAGGGCCAGAAAACACGACCGCGCCGCTCGGATCAATAATCACGACACGCGGCATATCCTCGGGCTCGATTTTGTACGCTTCCGCCGCGCGCGAGCCCAACGCGATCGGAAAGAATATGTGCTCCTGACGGATCAGGTCCTCAACCGTCCTGCGGCCGGCCGAGGTTACGCCAATCAAGAAAACGCCCGCCTGGCGAAGCTGGTTTTCCGCGAAGTTGCTCGAGCGCAGCAAGTATCTCTGCTGGGGCTGCCAGGACTCCCAGAAATACAGCACCACCACCATGCCGCGCAGCTCGGATATCGACAGCGATTTGCCGTCCGTGTTCAGCCAGTCGACCGCATCCACATCCGGCGCAAAGGCGCCCTCTTCTAGATCCGCGCGCGCCGCGAGCGGTACCAGCAATCCCACCAACACTGCGCCTAACAAGACTCGTTTCACTGTGCACCTCCGAGGCACGCAGGGTAGCCCCCGGTCCACGGCAGCCCGCATAGTTATATCGCGCCCCCTTCCCAACTCAAGCCGTAGAGCCGGATGGCTCCGGCCGGACCCAACCCCGCAGGCCACCGCACGCAGCCATAAGCGCGGTCCGCCCCGCGATCTACCAAAATGCCCAATCTCCGACGCGCAGTACGTGGAAGTACAGCACCAGGTTGGTCAGGCCGTGCACCAGCATCAGGCAGGCCAGACTGCGTTTCCAGTAGAACAGCGCGTTGTAGAACAACCAGCACGCGATGCTCACGCCCCAATTGTCCGGATGCTGCAGCGTCGACAGCAAAGCAGTGCCGATAAACGCCGTCCAGCCGAACGTCCCGACGGGCACGCGCTCGAAATCGTTCCAATTGAGCAGCGCCCGCAGCATGAACCCGCGCCAGAACAGCTCCTCGACGACCGGCACCGCCGTAACCGCGACCGCAACACGCAGCACCGCTGTCGTCCAAAACAGCCGTCCCGCCCCGAGCAGGTCGCGCGGGTCCAGGACCTCTTTCCGTCCAGGATACAGAGGCAGTCGCCCGCCTAGCCCCCACGCGTCAAACACGTACTGCCCGGCGTACCACAACCACGCCGCCAAGACTCCACCCGCCACCGCGATCAGCCAATAAGGGCACCCCAGAGGCGGCAAGTGGCGCCGAAACGCGTAGACTACCGCCAGCGACCCGACGCCGCGCACGACGATCGCCGCCCACTCCCACTTGGCCGGTACCAGCCCGACCAGCCCCAGCAGCAGCAAATACACCATGTACGGCAAAATTAGGACCAGATCAGGGCGGTTACGCCCCAGCTCGTCCACGCGAAGCGCCAACGCTCGCGCACGCGTCACAGAAGCCGCGCGCGACGCGCCGGATTCTTCGATCGATGGCTTGGTAACTTCCGGCATCTACCCTCGCAGAGACTCCCGCACGTTCGCATTATACGGAAAAACCAAGCCCTCAAAGAAAGAGCGATGCCCCCGGGAAACCCCCGATACGTCTTCAGCCCCAAGCCCTGACCCCGCGATCTCCAAGCTACGCGCTGGCCGCCAGGCGCTCTGCGGGCGGTGCCGCGCTCTGCTCATCGGCCGCGCCGCCATCCTCCGCCGGCTTTCGGCGCCGCAGGTTTAGCGCCTCCAGCGGCGGCAAATCCTCGAGATCCGCCAAGCCGAAAACGTCGAGGAATTTCTTGGTAGTGCCGTAGAGCAGCGGACGCCCAACCACTTCGGCCCGCCCGACGATGCGCACCAGGCCCATCTCACGCAGGCGGTTCAGCACTTCGCCCACCGCCACGCCGCGAATGGCTTCAATATCCGCGCGAATTATGGGCTGCTTGTAGGCGATGATCGAAAGCGTCTCCAGCGCCGCCGGGCTGAGGCGCGTTTGAGCGCGCTGCGCCATCAGCTTCGAAACCCAAGGCTGAAAACGCGGCAAGGTCATCATCTGATAGCCGCGGGCAATTTCCTCGATCCGGAACGTTAGCTTGGCCACGGTGTAGCGCGCGTTCAAATCGGCGATCGCCAACCGCGCTTCCATCACCGAACAGCCGGCCAGCTCCGAGAGGCGGTTCAGGCTCAGCGGCGCGTCTGCCGAGAAGAGCAGCGACTCGATGATCTGGTCCGTCGGCGGGGCATCCGCCGTGCGCGGCTCGGAAAGCTCCTCAGCCGCCTCAGGCTGGGGCGGCTCGGCGTCAGCGGTGGCTGCGGACGCCTCCGGCTCCTGCGCCGAATCCGCGGTCAGCGCATCGGGCACGAAATCCGCGTCATCGCTCGCGTTTTCGGCTTCGGTCAGAACGGTAAACCCCGTGCAGTCAGACGCTGTGGATTCCACGCGATCAAGCACCAGCAAGTCGTCCATGACCAACGTCTCCTCGCTTCAAAACCCAAGCCAAACTCTACCAGTTCGACTGACCCAGGTCCAGCGCTTACTTCGGTAGTGCGGAAATGAAAATCGTCTCAGATCGGACCACTTGAGGCCGAAAGGGCGCCGATCCGTTCTTCGTGCGGACCGCGCGCCCGGGCGGCGTAGAATCTGTAATGCGAGCCCCTTTCACCTGGATAGCGCGATGGTGGCGTTCGGAGTTCAAACCTTGCGCGAGCTCGTTCAAGGCAACAGTGAACCGTGTGTTTCCTTTTACGTGCCACTGGGGGCCGGCCCGGAAACCGAGGAAAGCCGCATCCGCGTAAAAAACCTGTTGCGACAGGCCGAAGAAGCGTTGCTGGAGCGCGGCTTTCGCCGGCCGGAGGCCGACAAGTTGCTGAAGGCGGCACGCCCGGTGCTGGAAACGGCGCGCGACTCTCACCCGCGCGATGCGGCCTTGGTGGCACTAATCGCTCCGAATCAGCTCTACGAATTCCAACTCCCGTACAAGTGCGATCCGCTATCCGTCGTCGGCGAGCGCTTTCACATCAAGCCCCTGATACCTGGAGTCAACCAAGACCGCCGGTTTTACGTTCTCGCTTTGGCGCAGAACGACGTGCGCCTCTACGAGGGGGACCGCCTGGAGCTGCGGCCTGTCCACGTTCCCAATCTGCCGGCCAACATCGATGAAGCCGTATCGCCGACCGAGGTCGAAAGAAGCGTGCAATGGCACACACGCACCCCCGTGCAGTCAGGCCGCCGCGGCCCCATCTTCTTCGGACAGAGCGCCGTGGGCTCGGACCAAATAGCACGGCTGCAGCATTTCTGCAGCCGTGTTGACGCCGCCGTTTGCCAGTTCTTGGGCGATCGCCAGGAGCCCTTGATCCTGGCGGCCGCGGACTCGCTCCAGCCGACGTACCGCTCCGTCAGCCGCTATGCCGGTCTAATGCCGCAGGGCATTGAGGGTAACCCGGAACCGACGCCGCTTCAGCAACTGCACGCTCAAGCCTGGGCGATCGCAGAGCCTGCGTTTCGTGCCGCCGAGCTGAAACACCTCGAGCTACTGCCCGAGGCCATATCGAAAAATCGCGGCTCGACCGATCTCGCGGAAATCCTCTCCGCCGCGATGCACGCGCGCGTGGCCGAACTGAGCATTGCCATCGACCGCCACCAGTGGGGGCGTTTTGATCCCGAGACGGGCGAGCTGCACGTCGACCCCAAACAATCGCCTCAAAACGAAGACCTACTGAACTTGGCGGCCATCCACACGCTTAAGCACGGCGGCACCGTGCATGCGGTGTCCTCAACCGACCTACCCAACGGCAGCCCAGCAGCCGCCATTTTCCGGTTTTGAGCCGGGGCGTATCGCCCCGGCACACCCTCAATATTGCTCGCGTATCGCCAATAACACGTATGCCGTCGCTTCAACCGCGCCGCGCGCTAGCCTCTCTTTTTTCCCGCCCTTAACGCCCTTCCCACCCTTCGCACCCTTTTCACCCTTCATACCCCAACACCCCGGCGCGGCGCACGGGCTTGCGGCGCGAGCTTCGCTCCCACAACGGCACCTATCGAACGCGAATTTGGACGCCCGCGGCTACCTTCGGCCACATATTCCTGGCGCGCCAGGCGCCATGCCTTCGTGTTCTCGGTCCGTGCCGGCCAAATGGAAGACTAGAAAGTCATCTTTTTGGAAAAGCGGCGAAAACAGCCCCGGCTGCCCATAATTGGGTTACACTTAAGCTCAGGTGGCGAGTTCGACCCCGTACTCTCAAAAGCGGTAACTCGCAAAACAGATATTTAGGACATTCAGGAAGGAGAAAAGGCACATGACTGCGAACAAATTGATCTTGTTCGCTGCCCTTGTGTCGTCCGCGCTCGCCTGCGGAGCGTTCGCGGACGACTGGAAGACTTCCGGAAAGAACCCCCAACGCAACGGACAATCCGCGGATTTCGGGCCGGACTCGCCCACCTTGGCCTGGTCCGGCGGACGATATTCGATGAACGCCTGGCCGGCATTCATTGAGGGGCAGCGCCTCTTCACCATTCGCCAGCAGACCTGGCCGGGCGAATCGCACAACGATGCGTTCCTCGTGGCCATGAACATCCACACCGGTGCGGAGCTATGGGTCCGGGCGGTCCCTCCATATCCCGGCGGTTGGGTGCCGTGGGTTGCCGGCGTGAACGACGGAAAGGTCTATGTCTCGCGCGGCGGCGCCTCGTTCGCCCCGCTCTATGCGTATAGCGCCGAAACCGGGCAGATCCTCTGGACCTCCGAAGAAGACATTGATGCGCGGCCCTACGACGGCGTCGTCTTCGCGCCCAACGGCGATCTGATCATCGGCAGCTTTACCGACCTCTGGCGCATCAGCGGCGAAGACGGCGCCACCGTCTGGCACTCCAGCCGCATTTGTTCCGCCGCCGGCAATTGCGGCGCGGCCCTTTATGGCGACGCCGTTTACATCGCCGACCTGGCCTCCGGCGGCCACGCCATCGTGCGCTACGATTTGGCCACGGGCGCCCTGCAATACACCGGCGATACAATGCCGGGCCTTGTTATGCAGAACACGCCGTTTTGCGGTCCGGACGGGACCATCTACCTGTCGCGCACCCAGAACAATCCCTCGTATGACTACTTCTACGCCTTCACGGATACCGGCTCGGCGATAACCCAGAAATGGAGCGTGCCCGCGGCCTGGACGGTGGCCTCGGAGTTCGGCATCGGGCCGGACGGCTCAATCTACATGCTAAAACCCGGCTACGAGTTCGTCCGCCTCAATCCCGCCGACGGCAGCGTCATCAACAGCGCAGGCTACATTCCTTCGCCAGATATCTTCATCGCGCGCATGGCCATCGATGCCGCCGGCCGCGTGTATCTGGGGAATGGCAGTTACGAAGACGGCCGACTCTACGCGTTTGATGCCGACCTGACGCTCCTATGGCAGACTTCCGTGACGGACATTTACATTGGCGGCCCCGCGCTCGGCGCCGGCGGCACCCTGATCGTGTGTGGCGTCGATACGGACATCCGTGCCTACCGCACAGCGCGCGGCGATATGAACTGCGACGGCAAGATGAACACGTTCGACATCGACCCCTTCGTGCTGGCCCTGACCGACGCGGAGGCTTATCTGGAGATGTACTCGTCCTGCAACATCATGTACGCCGACATGAATGCCGACGGGGCCGTGAACGCTTTCGACATCGACCCCTTTGTCGATGCCCTCACAAGCGATTGATGCATCCGCTTTGAAGGTGTTCCTTCAAGCGAAGCCGGGCGACCGCGGCTAGCCACCACCGGTTGCCCGGCAACTTTTATAATCGCTGCTGAACCCGGCAAGAACTCCCGCGTTCAAGCCCGGCCGGACTCCACCATCCACCGTCCACCGTCCATGCCGCGTTGTGCCGCGCGCCTGCCGCTACTAGAATCCGCTGATCGCAAGGCTTGGAGTGATTTCATGCCCGATGAGCAGAAAAAGATCATTGTCGATGACGACTGGAAAGCTGAAGCGCGGCGCGAAAAGGAGCGGCTGGCCGAACAGCAGCAAGCCGCGGCGCACGAGCTCATGCCGGAGCCGTCGTTCGCTGAACTGGTGAACCTGATCGCCATTCAGGCGATGGTGGCCCTCGGCTTGGTGGGCGGCCCGGGCGGCGAGCGCATTCCGCCCAATCTCGAGGCCGCCAAACACTTCGTAGACATGCTGCAAGTGCTGGAGGAAAAGACCAAGAACAACCTGACGCCCGAAGAGAAACGCGCGTTGGACGCGACCCTGTACGAGATGCGCATGCGCTACGTGCAAATGGCCGGCGGTCCAATCGGTCCCGCGCCGTCCGCCCCGGGAGCGTGACGGTAGCTGCGGTGACGGGTGGGATAGTGCATGTGATGGTAGGCGTGACGGCAGGTGTCACCGCGGGTGTAATGGTGTGTGTGATGGCGGGTGCCATGCCCAAGCTGTAAGCGCGGGCATGCCCACGCTAACAGCTTGGCGGCCTGAATTAAGGATGCAGGATCAAAAATGCAGACTTCCGACGCATCCCCGCCGCACTCCGAGTGCAAAACTCCTGAATTCGAGGCCGCGCCCGATCGCGAACGCCGCAGCCGCGGCTATCGCTGGCTGATACACCTGGGCCTGCCGGCCTCGATCAGCTTGGCGTTGCACATCCTGCTGTTCGGGCTGCTTGCGTTGAAGACGTGGCAGGTCGTCGCATCACACGCTGCAGAATTCAGTGAATATGCCGCCGGCGTCATCCAGGCGCCGGACCAGAACACCTTGCCGGCGCTCGACTGGACCCCGCCCACCCCGCTGGCCGAGCTGGAAAAGCCGACCGCCATCCCAGACTTAGGCAGCCTGGATTTCAGCCGCGTCACGCCGCTCGAGCCCGGCGCGCTCGGAACCGGCCCAAACCTCGGCCCAGCCTCGGACGCCATGGGTTTGGGTGACCTTGGCACAGGCTCGCTGAGCCTGCTCGGCACCGGTGGCGGCGTCGCCGGCGGGGCTGGCAGTGGCGGCTTCGGCAGCTCCTTCGGACAACGCGGCGACCTCGGGCAGGCCGGCGTGTGGAACGTCTCCGTCCCGGCCAATCGCATCGTGTACGTCATCGACTACTCCGGCTCGGTGATCGTCGCGGTCGATGAACTCAAGCGGGAATTGAAGCACTCCATCGGACGGTTGCGCCCGACGCAGCTTTTTGAAGTCATCCTGTTTTACGGCGAAGGCGCCGGCGGGCAGGAACTTTCCAAAGCGGACGCGTTCGGCTCGCAGCTTCAGCCCGCGACTCAAGAAACGCGCCGGAAGTTTTTCCAGTGGCTGGACAGCAAATCCCCGCGCGGCGCAACCGACCCGCTGCCCGCCCTGAAACGCGCCCTGGCGCTCAAGCCGCAGGCGATTTTCTTCTTCTCCGACGGCTTTTTTGACGATTCCGTGAGCGATGAACTGACCCGCGCTAACAAGAGCGTCGGCGCAAAACTGGTGTGCCTGGTTTTTGACGAAATCCTGCTCCAAGACACCAGCAGGTTGCCGCGCGAAACCGAAGGCGCCCGCCGCCTGCGGCGCATCGCCGAGCAAAACGGGGGACAATGCAAAATCGTCACTGCCAACGATTTGCCATAGCGCCGCGGACGACGTGATGAGGTGATAACGTGATAAAGTGATAGGGTGATAGGTCGGCCCGCGACCCCTTTATCACCCTATCACCTTATCACTTTATCACTGCAGACTGCGCGCAGCACCGCCCCCATTTCCCCAAGAAAGCGTCGCCGACTGAAGCGCTGCATCGCGGCGTGCATCGCCACCGGGTCGAACACGGTCGATTCCACTTTCCGCATAGCCTCGATCAGCGCATCCGCGTGTTGCTCTTTGAACAAAACCCCCGTTACCCCGTCGCTGACCGTCTCGGTCGCCCCGCCCACTCCGTACGCGACCACCGGGCAGCCGTGGGCCATAGCTTCCACCGGCACGATGCCGAAATCCTCTTCGCCGGGAAACAGCAGCCCGCGCGCCCGCCGGTAACACTCCGCGATTACCTCGGACGGCTGCCAGCCCAGCCACGTGACGTCGCCCTGGCCGCGCAGCCGTTGCCCGCGCAAGCGCTTGACCTCCGGCCCCTCGCCGATCACGACCAGCCGCCGCCCCAGCCGCGTGCACGCCTCCACGGCCAGATCCAGCCGCTTGTATGGCACATGATGCCCGACGCACAGGTAGAAATCCTCCCGCGCTTCGCGCGAAGGCTCGGCCGGCAGATCGACCGGCGGGTAAACGATGACGCTTTCCCGGCCATAGTCGCGGCGGATGCGGGCCGCCACGTGCCGCGAGTTGGCTACGAACTGATCGACGCGCCGAGCCCCCGCCGCATCAATCCGCCGCGCCAGCGCGGTCGAGAGGAGAAACGGTGTAACATGCGTCAACGGCAGCGTCCGACAGTACTGCCGGCGCAACTGCTCGTCCCACGCATAGCGCATCGGCGAGTGGCAATAGCAGACCACCCTGCTGCGCGGGTGCGGCCGCATGGCTTTAGCCACCGCGGCATCGGAGCAAACTACTAGATCGACCTCCGGCAGCCGGATTGAACGTGCGGCCAGGGCCAACAGGGCCAACAGCTTGGGGTAGTAGCGCCGCACGCCGGGCAGGCGATTGAGAATTGAAGCTCGCACCGGCGGCCAGCCCCGGCAAATCTCCTGCGGGTCGTGAATGAGGGTGTAGATCGGGGCGCCGGGCAGCAATTCGCACAATGCTTGCAGCACCTTCTCCCCGCCGCGCAGGCGCACCAGCCAGTGGTGCGTGAGGACGGCCGAGCAGACCAGCGGCGCAGCCGACGTTTCGGCTGGGGCGATCGAGGGCCAGTAGGCGGCGGAAAGCTGGCTCATGAAGGCGGATGATATCCGGTAGCGGCCGGCGCGGGTTATGGTTTAGCACCTGCCCTCATGTGAACCCCCCCAGCAGCCAATCCCGAAACGGCTCATAGCTCGTGCTCATCCGCTCATACTGTTCCGGCCGGGTCTCCAGTCCGGCCAGACTCGGCGGGACCGGCGGGTCCAAGCCGATAAGCGAACGAATTTCCTCTGGAAACTTTGCCGGATGTGCGGTTTCAACCGAAACGGCCAGCGCTTCCGCGGCGGAGGCGTTCTCGCTTACGTAGGCTTCCAGCCCAGCCCAGCCGACCGCGCCATGCGGCTCGAGCAGCGTGTTGTGCCGCTCGTAAGCCGCCTGGATCATCATGCGCGTTTCATCGTCACTGATGCTGATGGCGTACAGATCGCGCCGCATCTGCTCCATATCCGGCTGTTCGCGCAGCAGCCCGGTCTCGTCCATCATCCCGCCGTAAACGTCCACCAGCCGCGCCAGGTTCGACGGATGTCCCACGTTCATCGCGTTAGAGATGCACACGCGCGACGGCGAAATCTTCCGATACCTGCCGCTACTCAGGAATAGCGGCACTTCATCGTTCGCGTTAGTGGCGATCACCAGCCGCGAAATTGGCAGGCCCATGCGCCTCGCAATCACCGCGCCCATCATGTCGCCGAAATTGCCCGACGGGACGCTGAACACGATCGGCTCGCGGGCCGCTACGTCCGCCAGATTGATGTACGCATAAACGTAGTAGACCGATTGCGGCAGCAGGCGCCCGATGTTGATCGAGTTGGCCGACGTCAGCCGAATGTCGCGCAAGGCCGGGTCGGCGAACGCACGCTTCACCAGCGCCTGGCAGTCGTCGAATTTGCCGTCGACGCCGATCGTGGTCACGTTGCCGCCAATGGTCGTCATCTGCTTGCGCTGCCGATCCGAGACTTCGGCCGGCGGAAATAGCACGACCACACGCACGCGCGGCACGCCGTGATAAGCATGTGCGACCGCGCTACCCGTATCGCCGGAGGTCGCGGTCAGAATAATCAACTCGCCCGCCTGCTCGCGCATGAGCACACTCATCCAGCGGGCCATCATGCGGGCCGCGAAGTCCTTGAACGAAGCCGTCGGCCCCCGATCCAGACGCATCAGGTAACGCCGGCCGGTGACGCGCTCCAGCGGCACCTCGTAGTCGTAAGCGTCATCGCACAAGGCCCGCAACGTCGCGTCGTCGAACGTGCCATCCGCATACGGCCGCAACACCTCGTAAGCCACGTCCGCGTAGGGTCGGCCCCGCAACTTGGCCAGCCCAGCGAGGTCCAGCGGCGGAAAGCGGTCCGGCATAAAAAGCCCGCGGTCGGAGGCCTGGCCTTGTAGCAAAGCCTCGGCCAAGCTCACCGGCGCCACCTGGCGATTCGTGCTGTAATACTGAATCTGCTCGTGCATGCCGCGAGTATACGCGGCAAGGGTGCCATGCCCAAGCTCTAAGCGCGGGCATGCCGCCAGATGTTGTGTGCAGGTGAGAAGGTGGCGAGTGGGAAGGGTGGAAGCCGTGCGATCCGCGTTCTGGCGACATTCCGGCTCGACACGAGCCGGCTCTGCTACCGAATGAACCACCCCTCGCGGTCGGCGGGCCTGCCGCGCGGGGGTACACCACTGGGGTCGCGCTCTTTCTGACGTGCCGCGGCGCCCTTGTCCGCCAGCGCGATGGCTCGGGCGGCGGCGCGCAGCGGCAGCAGCGTGTCATCCGCATCGTCCCCGTCGTGCGTGAACGTGCGGTAGCTTATCGCGATGCGCGGCCCGGCCGGATCCCGCCAGATCTCGACAATCCGCCCCTCCTGCGGCAGGTCAAGCGACGAGCAAGTCTCTATCTCCAAGTACCCCCCGCGATCAATCACGCGATTGCGATGCACGTGCCCGCAGATGTACAGGACCACATTGGCGTACTGCTTGAGCACCTCCCGCAGCTCCTCGCCCGTGACCTGCACGCCGAAGTCGGCGCGTATCGTCTGGCTCGGATGGTGCCCCGCCACAACAACCAGTTCATCCCGCGCCGCGGCGGCCTCCAGCTCGGCCCGCACAAATTCAAGCTGCGCCCGCGACACCGCACCATCGTGGCAAAGCTGACCCGGGAACTGGGCCGTACGGTCCGTGGTATCAAGGCCAATCAGCCGCAGACCAGGCGCGGGGCTTAGGCTGTACCACGTCGGCCCGTCGGCCGCTGCAAACCCATGTCCGGCCGGCGGGCTGAGCGTGCCGAACATCGTCGCAATTAGATGCGCTTTGCCGAAGTAAGCGCGCTCCGGGTTCGGCTGAACGCGAGTGGGACATTCAAGCAATAGCGGTGGACCGGGGTGCGCAGGCGTGATCCGCCCGTGGGTGAAGGAGGACAGCGGATCGAGCCATGTGGGCAACAGCCAGCCGGGACGATCGGGCGCTGGCAGTGGCGCCAGCAGCCGGCCTGGTTCGACCTCCAAGATCGGAAATACGCCTAGCGCGTACACGTCGTGATTGCCGAACAAGGTGTACCAGGGGATGGTGGGCGCATCGCCGTGTGCGCCAGTGCGGTATAGCCCCTCCGCGACGAAGACCGCGTACGGATCGAGCTCCGGCGGCGGACGTTGGTCCGCGCGGCGGTCATCGGGCCCCGAGAGCGGGTTGATTAGCCCGCCGTCCATGATCTGCACCAGCCATTGCAGTTCGTTCGATTGCGCCTGTTCGCCCGCGTCTCCGGTGTGCAGCAGGAAATCAACCCGCGTGCCGGAGGCGTGGATGCGATTCACCGCGCGTATCAGGCCGTCCATCAGTTGCGTCGAATATGCTTCGTAAGGCCGCCATGCCGAACGGGTGAGGGCGTGGGCGCCGGCAAACCGGGCCGGCGACAAAGTATCATTCAAATGCGTATCGGTTATGTGGGCGAACCGCGCCACCAGCCGCAGGCCCTCGGGGCTCTGGTCCTGACCCTGCTCGGCCGGCAGCAACGAACCCGGGTCGACTTGGCAACCGGCCGGCAGCACGGGCAGCAGCAGCGCCGCAGCCAAAATCAGGCGTCGTCCGCCCATCGAGGAATACTCCGCGCACAGGCCGCGCCACTCGGCCTTCTGACCGCAATATATAGCGCTGCCGGGCCTCTGTCAGGACTTGTCGGCTAACGTAAACTCGCGTCGGGCGGTAACCTGGACATGCCTGGCCGGTAAAATGGACGGCGGTCGTGCGCGCCGGCCGCTGTTCGGCTGCCCGCGTGTTGGTGCGGTCCGCTGGGTATCGCGTGCGAGCGGTTCTGGAATTACGCTTTCAGCCGGCGTGGTAATAGGGAGTTCTGCATGGGTGCGAAGAAAAGACTTGCCGTGCTGCTGTGCCTGGTTCTGTTTGTGCCGGCTGCGCTGTCTCAGGGCCCGCGTCGTCCGCCTCGGGAGCATGATGCCCGTGACTTCGATGCACCGCCGCCCCCGCCATCAGCCGGCTTCTGGCCGACCGATCGCATGATGTATCTATTCATCGATCGCATGACGGAGGAACTCGGTAAGACGTACGGCTTCAATGAGGAACAGTTGCACCAGACGCGCGAGCTGTGGAAAGACGAATTCCCCGCCTGGCTGAACGAACATCGCCACGAGATTCAGCAGCTCACTAACGAGTACTTCGAAGCCCTGTTGGAAGACAAACCGCCCGACCCTGAATTCGTCGCCGACTGGGCACAACGCGTGTTGCCCCTGGTAGACGAGTTCGCCGAGCGGTGCGAAACCGTCAGCGAGCAGATGCGCCCGTTTCTGACCGAGGATCAGCAGCTCACGCTGGACGGCCAGTTGGCCGGTTTTCGCGTGGGCATGAAGTACCTCAACCAACGCCTGGTGGGCTGGGCCGAAGGCGGCTTTGATGCCGAAACCGAGTGGCATCGCAGCCCCGGCTTCAAAGAGAACGAGGAAGCGCGAAACAGACAGATGGCCCAGGAGGCCCAAGAGGCGGAAATCGCGGCCCGCGGCGGCGTGCCGAAATCAACCGGTGAAACCGGCGGCGCGGCGGGCGATGCCGCTGGGGCCGCTCGCGACAACGGCCGCTCGGCCGTCAGCAGCCGGCCGGCCGGAGATGACTGGGAAAAGTACGTCGAGGACTTCATCCGCCGCTACCAGCTTAACGCCGAGCAACAGGCTACGGCCCACAAGTACCTGCGCACGCTCCAGGAGCGGCGCGAAGCTTTCCTGCGCCGCAATGCAAACGAACTGGAAAAGGCCCGGCAAGCGGCCGCCAATCCGCGCAGCGAAGCGCAGCGCAACCGGGCCGAGGAACAGTTGCAGCGCCTGAATCGGCCGCTGGACAACATGTTCACGCAGCTCAAGGAAAAGCTAGATTCGATCCCCACGCGCAAGCAGCGGGCGGAAGCCGGCAGCAAGGCCGAAGCGCAGGACAAAACTCGCGACGCTTCAGCCGTCGGCAAAGCCGTTAAGCCCTGAAGCCCCTCCACCGCAACCGTTATAAGCCTGAAGACAGCAGGGCCACCGCTTGAAGCGGTGGCCCTTGCGTTATTGCCTCGTTGCCCCGGGGTCGCCTTACGTCCTACTTCTTGCTCTTGTCGGGGTAAGGCGGCGGAGGCGGAATATCCATGGGATTCTCGCGGTAGCGCCTGGTCACGTTCTCAATGGCCGCGTCGAGCTGGGCATCCTTGCCGGCCAAGACGTCGCCCGGCATGTTCTGAACCTCGATGTCCGGATCGACACCGCGGCCTTCAATCAACCATTTGCAATCCAGGCCGTACAGCCCGAACTGCGGCGGCGTCACTGACCCGCCGTCGACCAGGTCCTGGTGCGGCTCGATGCCGATCGCCCCGCCCCACGTGCGCATGCCGATGATCGGCGCGAGCTTCTTGATCTTGATGGCCTCGGCAAAGAACTCGCCGTTCGAACCGGTGTCCTCATTTATGACGACCGCCCACGGACCGTGGAAGCAGCGCTCCGGGTCGCGCATGCACTTGCCTTCACGCGGCTGCGTCAAGCCCCAAAGCCGGCGCTCGAGGCGGTCGATAATCATGTCGCCCGTAAACCCGCCGCCGTTGTAGCGCTCGTCTACAATGAATCCCTTCTTGTAGTACTGCGGATACCAGTAGCGCGCGAACTCGATCAACCCACCTGCACCCATGTCCGGAATGTGTACGTAGCCCACTTCGCCGTTGGTCATCTTCTCGACATAGGCCTTGTTGTTCTCGACCCACTCGCGATAGCGGATGCGGTTCTCGCTGGCGATCGTCTTGACGCGCCAGGTCTGCGCGCCCTCCGCCGACGGCTTGTCGTTGTACGTCAGTGTTACCACTACGTTCGCCTTGTTCTGCAAGAACTCGAACGGGCTGGTATTCGTGTGGACCTCATCGCCGTCGATTGCGATCAGATAGTGACCGGCCTTGACCGGGCATCCGGGCTCATCCAGCGGCGAGCGCTCCTGCGGATCGCCGGGCGTGCCGGGAATGATGCGCGCGATCTTGTAGTACTTCGCGCCGGGCTCGGCCGCAAACTCCACGCCCAGCAAGCCCGTTGAAGCTCTGCGGCCGGAGCGCTCCAGATCGCCGCCAGAAACGTACGTGTGCCCGACGTTGAGCTCGGCGATCATCTCGCCGATCAGGTAATTCAAATCGCTCCGGTCGCCGCAAAATGCCACGAATTTGCGGTACTTTTCGCGCATCGCCGGCCAATCCACGCCGTGCATGCCCGAATCGTAGAACCAGTCGCGCTGGATGCGCCAGGCCTCATCGAACATCTGCAGGAACTCGGCCGAGCGGTCGACCGCGATCTTGATCTTGCCGAGGTCAACTTTGCCGTCGCCCACTTTGGCTTCCTTGCCCACATCGACGACGCCGTACGTACTGCCGTCCCGGTAAACCAGCTTCTTGCCGTCGGCTGACTGGTGATAATTGGCAATACCTTTGATGAGCCGCTTGGCTTCCTTCTTCTCCAGGCTGTAGTGATACAGATCAAGCTTGCCACCCGTGCGGTCGGTCACCACCTGGTACTTCTCAAATTCCGGCTCGTCCTTGGCCAGGTACAGGAAACCATCCTTCGTGGCCTCGAGCCGGAAGTAGTTGCCGGCCGGAACGCCGTCGGCCGCCAAAACGCGCCGCTCCAGCCCGTCCAGATCGATCCTGACTTCAACGCCCTGCTTGCCTTTCTTCTTCTCGGCCGGCTTGGATTCCTCGGCGTTCTCCGGCTTGTCCTCGCCCGCAGCCTCATCTTTCGGCTTCGGCTCTTCCTTTACCTCTTCGGCCGAGTCCTTCGGATAGAAGGGCGACGTGTCGTCCGCCTTCAGAACCACGACGTACGGCTTGCACATATTGATGAATATGTGGTTCTGATCCTGGAAGCACATGATGGGCTCGAACGTGCGGTTCGACAAAAAGTACAGGTAGCGGCCCTGCGGGTCGAAAGACGGGCTCCAACTCGTCGCCTGATCATTGGTGAGGCGATAGCTCTTCTTCTCCGCCAATGAGTACAGAAAGATGGCGTCGTTCATGCTCTGTTCCATCTTCGTGTACGCCACCCATTGGCTGTCCGGCGACCAGACATAGTCCTGAATGCCCCAACGCTCCCAGGCGTCGTCGTAATCAGCCTGGCCGATCACGGTCAGCTCACCGCTGGCCGCGTCAACCAGGTTGAGCTTCAAGAACTTGTCGGCGAACAGCAGGTACTTGCTGTCCGGTGACCATTCCAGGTGCATGCGGAAGCCCAGCCCGCCCCGCGTGAGCTGGCGCTCGTTTTCGCCCTTCTGGTCGACCAGCCACACCTCTTCCTCGCCCGTGCGATCCGACAGGAACGCGATCCAGCGCCCGTCCGGCGACCAGGCGCATTCCTTCTCACGCGAACCGGGGGCCTTCGTGAGGTTGACCGGCTCACCGTCCTCGACCGGGAAGTTGATGATCTCGCCGCGGGCTTCCAGCAACAGCCGCTTGCCCGTCGGCGACAGGCGAAACGCCCCGCTGCTCGGCCTGACGTCCACGAACTCCGGCCGCATGCGCGTCAGGTCGCTGGGAATCTCGACCGGCACCATGCGCGTCTTGCCGGTCTTCAGGTCCAGCAGGTGCAGCGATTCGCCATATTGATAGACGATCGCGTCTGGCCCGATCGAGGGATACTTGACGTCATAGTCCTTGTATTTCGTGAGCTGCTTGATCGTGCCGTCCTTGGTTTCGTACTTGTAAAGGTTCAGCGTGCCGAACTCGCGATCCGAGGCGAAGTAGATCGCGTCGCCCTGCCACATCGGGAAAACTGAGCTGAAGTCGCAGTCGCAGATGATGCGGTAATCGTGCTTGTCCAGGCTGCCCATCCAAATGTCGGGAGCCATGCCGCCCTGGTAGCGCTTCCAGGTCGCGTGCTCGCGCGTGATGCGGTTGTACGCGATCTGCTTGCCATCCGGCGAGATGGCCGTCAGCCCGGCCCGGTCCACCGGCAGCGCCTCAGGCAGCCCGCCCTCGATCGAAACGCGGTACACCTTCTCGCCGCGGAACGGATACTCGAAATTTGAGCGGAAGATGACGGACTTGCCGTCCGGCCACCATTCGAGCATGCGCTCGCTGCTGGGATGAAACGTCAGTCGTTTCGGCACGCCGCCGTTGGCGGGCATGACGTAAATGTCTGCGCCGCCGTCATACTGGCCGGTGAAAGCGATCCACTTGCCGTCGGGCGAGAACTTGGCCCAGATTTCCGTGCCGGAATCATTCGTGATCCGCCGCGCCTCGCCTCCGGCGCTCGGCACGAGCCACAGGTCGTCCTCATAGGTGAACACGATCTTGTCCCCGTGTACGTCGGCCATGCGCATCAGATGGCTTTCAGCCAAAGCGGGCACGGCGAAGGCCGCCACGATCAATACCAGCGTGGCGCAACTCGCGAATCTCGACAAAGCAGACCTCCTCATGTTCGGTGTTACTACGTGCGAAGTAGTCTGGCCGAAAGTGCGGCCGCGGGGAAGGGGCGAGCGTATAAGCTGGGGCGGCGGAATGTGGGAAAATGTCGCGTGAGTAGCGCGTCGAGCTTAGCTTGCGCGATGCGGCATTAAGTTTCGAAGCTGGCGCCCTGGACCGCTGCGGCGCGGCCGAACTGTCCCATAACCGGACGTCCGGCGCGCAGGCGCTACGCGACGTTTTTCGGGCGGCGTGTCCAGCGGGCGATCACAAGCATGAAGACGGCCAGGAGCGCAAACGCGAGCAGGCCGTACCAGTTCATGAGTTGCCCGACCTTCTCAGGATCCTCGCCCGACCCGATCAGCTTGGACGGCATGTCGAGCTGGTTCAGCTCGTTCACGGCCTTCGCCCAACCCCGCAGGGCGAGGTTGATCACGCCCAGCAGGGCCGCGCCGACTACGAACCCGGAGGCTATGAACAAGCCCTTATGGTGCCGGGCCTGGCGCGTAGCTTCGTCGCGTGTCCCCCATTTCACGGCGGCGGCAATGAGCGCGCCCACGAGCAGCGGCAGAGTCAGCGCCATTGGCAAGAACATTCCTAGCCCGAATGCCAGCGGCGAGATGCCCGCGACCTGAACGGCCAGCGCAATCACGGCCCCCACGCCGTAAGCCAGCCACGGCGCCTCTCCGTCGCCGAGAATGCTCAGCACCGCGCTTTTCATCAGATTCGCGTGCGGGGCCGGCAAAACCGTGGATGAGGCCCCGCCCTCAAAGCCTCCGCTCCGCGCGGCCAGCATGATCGTCGCCGCGACCACGGCGCAGGCCAACGCGCAGGCAGGAATGCAGCTCCAGGCAATCTTCTTCGGGCTGGCGCCGCACCCGTGGCCCAGCTTGAACTCATTCATCAGAGAACCCGCGACCGAAAACGCCGAGGCCGCGACGCCGCACACCAACAACACCCCAAGCTGGCCCGCCGGGCTGCCGCTCAGCCCCGCGCTCAACAACACCAGCGGCACGATCAGGATGGCCAAGACTGTCACGCCCGAAATCGGCGGCGCCCCAGCCCTGGTCGTTGCCCAGCCCGAAACGACAGAAAAGACGAACGAGATCAGCAGCGCC
>ERZ795051.1173-NODE-1173-length-35298-cov-30.180149_pt1 | contig 35298 bp, 32 predicted proteins | sample MGYA00375135_ERZ795051 | MGnify/ENA primary metagenome ERZ795051 (study PRJEB30180, sample SAMN05720222) | activated sludge metagenome | isolation source: Anaerobic digester | place: Japan | collected 2015-05-26 ... | reverse complement strand
TCTTCCTCCTTTTTTTATTTTTTCTCCGGAAAAAATTTCCGGCTATTACAGTTTTAAATCCCTTACCCTAACAAATAGTTCTGAGGCTCTATCCTCTAATTTCTTGATTTTTACCATCCTTTTATATAGTGGGTATATAGGCTATAAGTGAATTCATACCTTGTTCAACCTTTAACAAACTTTGCCCTATCTCGTTCAATCTTTTAAGGATTACAGTATGTTTCTTTGTGTTGAGGTATATGGTGAAAATCTGCCCCCTATTATCTCTAAAAATTTGATGTATAAACTTTAATTATCGAGAGGTTAAATTAACTTTTGGTAAACATTTTCAATATCAAATATTGAAAGTTTTATTGAATAGTCTTTTTGATCCTTAAGAACCATAGAGAGTAACCTGTAACCTACTCTTAAGAAGTAAATTATTTATTGCCATTATCACCTCCCTTCTTTTTTAAGCTCTAATAAGATAGCTTTATTAACTTTTTCAAATCCCCGAGATTAGAAACTTTTACAACTTCGAATGTAACTTACCTGCTTCAGTCCAACTATATCTCAAGTTGATTGTTCTAAATTAATTATATCACAATTTTAAAAAATTTTGTGAGTTTGTATTAACTGCATAACGCACCTACCAAAATTCAAATCAGAGTATATATTTTGTCACACGATTTCTATTTAAAGGATAATGATTAAAATTACTTCGTATATAAAAACTAAGTAGTTAATAAGATTTCTATTGAATTCATTTATATAAAAGAAACAAAAAATGTTAAATTAGGGACTGACCCTTTTTTAACATTTTTTAATATCAATAAGATATTGAACCGTACTATTGAAACTTTCCAAGAAAATAAAATAAATTTTAAAGTTATTATATAATTTAAATATGGAGAGAATCAGAATTAGAGAAATCATAGAATTTTTAGGAAAGTTCCTTCAGGGTAAAGAAAAAGCAATCGAGCTTGCTTTAATATCCTTATTTTCTAAAGGCCATCTTCTTATTGAAGATTTACCTGGACTTGGAAAAACGACACTCGCAATAGGTTTATCAAGGAGTTTAGGTCTATCTTTTGGAAGAGTTCAAGCTACTTCAGATTTGCTACCAACAGATATAACAGGTTTATCAATATATAATAAATCACTTGGAGAGTTTGAGTTTCATCCAGGACCAATTTTTAATAATATACTTCTTGTTGATGAAATCAACAGAGCAACTCCAAAAACACAATCTGCCCTCCTTGAAGCAATGGCAGAAAAACAGGTTACAGTAGATGGTAAAACTTATAAATTACCAAATCCATTTTTTGTCATTGCAACTCAAAATCCTATTGAACTTTTTGGTACATTTCCATTGCCAGAATCACAATTGGATAGGTTTATAATGAAAATCTCTTTAGGATATCCTGATAGAGAGGAATTGAAGGAAATTTTAAAATTGGGTAGCTCAAGAGAAGAATTATATAATATTGAACCTATAATATCAAAAGATGAAATAATAAAAATACAGGATTTTATTAAAGACAATATCTATATCTCAGATAAAGTCATTGAATATATTCTTGAAATAGTTGAAATAACAAAGAAAAGCAAATTTTTATATGCAGGAATATCAACAAGAGGTAGCTTAGCAATAACTTATACTGCAAAAGCAAATGCATATTTAAAAGGAAGGGATTATGTTATTCCTGAAGATATAAAAGATTTGATTGATTATGTTATCCCTCATAGAGTGATTTTTAAAGAAGAGTACGAGAATTTGAATAAAAAGGAGATCATAAAATCAATAATAGAAGAAGTACCTACCCCAGCTTAATTAAGATAACAGGGGCAGGATATTTTTATATAATAATTACAATCTTTCTTGGTGTTGCTGCAATAAATACAGGAAACAATTTGCTTTTTTTAATTACCTCCTTCCTTTTGGGTTTTATGGGAATCTCTGGTTTTTTTGGTAAAAATAACATAACAAGAGTTAAATGTGATATTGAATTTCCTAATGAGATTTATGCTAATAGTGAATGTCCAATTTCAATAAATTTAATAAATAAAAAAGCATCTTATCCAGTTTTTCTAATCAAGGTAAAAATTTTTAATAAATCGACCCTTTTTCCTTTTTTTGAAAAAAATGATAAAAAACTTCTTAACATCAATTTACAAAAAAGAGGTAAATATATTTTAGATAAAATAGAAATTTCATCCCCTTTTCCATTCAACTTTTTTGTACGATACTATGTTTTAAAAGAAAATATAGAATTTGTTGTTTTCCCTGAGCCAAAAAAAGGATTGACTGAGTACCTTTTTGATAAAAGAACTAAGAGAGGGGAGTTTGAGACAAATTTGAAAAAGGGATATGAAGACGAAATGATTTCAATAAAAGATTATATTTTAGGTACTCCTTTGAAATATGTTGACTGGAAAAGCACAGCAAAAACTGATAGTTTAAAGATAAAAGAACTTTCAAGTCTAATTGACAAACCAATAATTGTTGATTTTGATTCAATATTTATTAAAAATTTAGAAGATAAAATATCTTTAGTAACATTTTTTATTTTGGATTCAATAAAAAGAAATATCCCAGTGGGTCTTAAAATAAATAAAAAAATATATAAACCAGAAATTTCTTCATTTCATAAAATTAATATGTTAACCGAGCTTGCATTATATGAAAAAGTATAGTATTGAAAATGTTTTAAAAATTTTGAGTTATTTAATTGGCTTTGAGATTTTTTTATTCTCATTTAGAAATGTATCATTTTTATATCTATCAATTTCACTTATAATTTTTATTTTAGCAATATATAAAGATTTCATAAAATACTTTTCAATAAACAGAAATTTACTAAATTTTATCACCATCATTTTTATAGTTTTGATTTTTATGAGAATAACTTTGCAGGATATAATAACTCCTGCTCTTGAATCTCTTCTCGTTCTTTTATCTATTAAATTTATTGAAGATAAAGAGACAAGAGATTATTTACAAATTTTCCTGATTTCAATACTTATATTTGTAGGTACAACAATTTTCTCTTTTGAAATCTCTTTTATTATATATTTTTTAATATTTATTTTTCTTTTTAATCTTGCAATCGTTTTTTTAACATATTTCTCTCAGGATAAAAAACTCACTTTTAGTTTAAAAGAGATAACTAAAATTTCATATAAAACAACTCTCATTCCATTAATTTCAATTCCAATAACGATTTTTCTCTTTTTTGCATTACCAAGAACTCCTTATCCTTTTTTTAACTTTTCTGGATCTACTCTAACTGCAAGAAGTGGTTTTTCTGAAAATGTTAAACTTGGAACTGTATCTAATATACAGGAAGACAATTCAATAATTTTTAGAGCAAATATGGAAAAAATTGATGATGAGCATCTATATTGGAGAGGGATTACTTTAGAATATTTTGAAGGAGATGAATGGAGTGATATAGATACAGGTCCAATTGATAAAAAGATAAAAGTTGAGGGTAACACTATTTATCAAACAATTTACCTTGAACCATACAGTGGCACTTACTTTTTTGGTCTTGATAAACCAGTTAATGTTACTGGGAATAGAAATATATTTAAAAAAGATGATTTTACATTTTATACAAAAGATATTTTATCAAATAGAGTTAGATATGATGTGATATCAATTTTATCTGATACGATTGAGGAAAAAATTCCACAGAATTCATATTATCTTCAATTGCCAGAAAATATTTCTCAAGATATAAAAAATTTGAGTTTAAGCCTTCAGGGTGGAAATGAATTGGATACAGTTAAAAATGTTGAAAATTATTTGAAAAATGGTGATTATAGGTATTCACTTAAAAATCTACCAACTTCAAACAAACCTGTTGATGAATTTTTGTTCGATAAAAAACAAGGGAATTGTGAATATTTTGCAACATCTATGGCAATTATTTTAAGAGTCAATGGAATACCATCAAGAGTTGTTGCTGGATATAGAGGAGGAGTGTACAATGACCTTGGAAATTATTATATTTTAAGACAGAGTAATGCACATTTATGGGTTGAAGCATATATAGATAATATTGGATGGATTAGATTTGATCCAACAACATCTCTATTAAGTGAGGAATATATAAGTAATAGTAAAAAAATAAGTAAATTTTCACTATTTATAGATACCATTAATTATTACTACAATACATTGATAATTAACTATGATTTTGAAAAACAGATTAGTCTGTTTAACAAAATAAGAGAGGGTTTTAAAAAACCAGAGATAAAAATATCCATTAATTTAAAAAAATTATCAAATTTAATTCTTATTTTTCTTTTAGTAATTTTTCTACTTTTTTTTAGAGTTTTCTTTAAAAAAAGAAGCTATGAAGAAAAAATTTTAGCTATTTTTTATAAAAAAATGGAAAAATTGGGTTTTAAAAAGAAAAAAAGTGAAGGTCTTGAAGAATTTTTACAAAAAATAGAAAATGGTAAAATCAAAGAATCACTCACAAATTTTGTTTTCAAATTTGAAGAGTTATATTATAAAGATAAAAAAATTGGAAAAGAAGATTACATAGCTCTCAAAAGAATCTTATCCGAGGTCAAATCATAAATTTTAAATTATAAATTGAAAAACAAATTAAGATAGAATCTGACTAAAAAAATTTTAACTTGACAGAATATTTAATTAGTTTAAAATTTATCAATGTATGAAATTTAGTGAAAGGAGTTTTTTATGAAACTTTATTATTTATCTATTTTCCTTACTATATTTCTATTTGTTGTCTTTTTTTTAGTAAGTTTTTTCTATAAAAAGAGGTTCAAAGTTAAAAAAGAGGGAGGTTTTTCCCTTGTCCCTTTTGGTGAAAAACTTGGAGCGACAGGTGGTTTATACCTTTTCCTTGCTCCAATCGTTGCAATGAATTGGGGCTATCTGCCAGTCATTATTTATACTATAATCGCTTTAATATCAATTGGTTATCCTTTATCATTCTTTTCAACTCTCCTGCCGAAAAGATTTGATATAAAAGAATTTTTTAATAAATATAAAAATTTGAAAAATATTCTTTTAATATTTTTAATCATATTTTCATTAACATTCGTAACCTCTTTTATCCACTACACAGCAGACCTCCTTTCACAAAACTCAAGTACCTCAACATCTTTTCTTTTCCTTATACCTTTATCATTACTATTCTCAATAGTTATTATCAAAAAGAAAAAAGATATCGTGCCTTATAGCGTGTTTTTTATTGTTTTACTTTTCTATATCATTTTTTTAGGGGGTTTCTTACCCATTCAAATACCATTCACAATAATAACTGGAAAATTCACATGGGGTATCATATTAACTATACTTCTATTCCTATTTGTCTTTTTGGATGAGAACTATCTATCAAGGCCTTTCTCATATCTATCCTCATTCCTACTTTTTGTATTAATGTTTGGGGGTATATTTGGTCCTTTGATAGGTGTTAGAATACAGAGAGAGCCAATTATTCTTACAAGCCAATATGGATTTGTTATCCCAACACTGTTTGGAGTTTTATCTTTTGGAATTTTCTCTGGTTTTGATGCTCTTTTCTCAATTTTATTTACAGGTAGGGAGATAAAGGGGGAAAGAGATTCTTTAAACACAAGTCTTTTAACTTCAACAATACTATCTTTAATTGCTATTTTCTCATCATTTTCACTCATAATCTATGCAAAAACAGATAGTTTAATAAAAAACAAAGACCCTTTAACTCTATTTCAAGAAGGTACAGCTAAATTTTTAAAATTTGCAGGATTATCTGAAAATTATAGTAAAAATTTTGTCCTTTTTATAACCCTTGTTGTTATGTTCTCTTTTATGGTTTATGCAATAAAAATGACAAAAAAGTATGTTGAAATAAACAGTGAGAAAAAGAATAATTTACTACCAACACTTCTTATATTAATTCCTTTTGTTACATTTTTCCTTCCAAAAGACACACTCGGGGGAATAACAAATTTATGGTTAAGATTGATTAATGTAAATACTTCAATTAACTTTTTACTCGCAGGAATAATACTTTCACTTGTTTCAATGATTTTTAAACAAAAAATTTATTTAAACATTTCAAAAATTATCAATTTAATATCAATTGCATTATTTATATATTTAATCTATTTTTCAATTTCATCAAAAGATTTTCTATCTCTTATTCTTTCCATAATCTTTTTAATAATAAACATCTATCATATTTATCACCTTATGAAACCCAATGAAGCTTAATAATATTAGAAAAGAACCAGCAAGGTTCATTATATTATCTTTTTTACTTATAATAATTATTGGTGGACTTCTCCTATCTCTACCAATTTCAAGTAAAAGTGGTAAATTTACAAATCCAATAGATGCTTTATTCACAGCAAATTCAGCAACCTGTGTGACAGGTCTTGTTGTTGTTGATACTGGTACACACTATTCTCTATTTGGTCAAATAGTGATATTAATTCTGATACAAATTGGTGGCTTGAGTTATATGACAATATTCACATTCCTTGCCTTACTTTTAGGAAGAAAAATTCCTCTATTAGATAGAATAATTTTGAAGGAATCGATAAATTTTTTCAGTGTAGGTGGAATTGTTAAACTTGCAAGAAGAATCCTATTCATAGTATTAATTTTTGAAGGATTCGGTGCTATCATTCTTACATCTGTATTTGCAAAAGATTATGGAATTTTAACAGGTCTATTTTATGGTATTTTTCATTCTGTATCTGCTTTTTGCAATGCTGGATTTGATTTACTTGGGAATTTCAGTAGTTTTTCAGCCTATAGAGGTAATATTTTACTAAACATCACTGTAATACTTCTAATCATAACAGGTGGTATAGGTTTTGGAGTTATAAGCGAAATTATAGACTTTCATAAATCAAAAAAGTTAAGTCTTCATGCTAAACTCGTGTTAACTATAACAGCAATTTTAATTCTTTTTGGAGCGATATTAATATTTTTATTTGAAAGGAACAATTTATCTACTTTAAAACTTTTAACAACTAAAGAAAAAATCCTAACCTCTATTTTTCAAGCAGTAACACCAAGAACGGCTGGCTTCAGCACAATTAATATTAGATATTTAAATTTAAGTACAATTTTGATGATAATTTTATTTATGTTTATAGGTGCATCGCCAGGTGGAACTGGTGGTGGAATCAAAACCTCAACTTTTGCAATAATATTGATGAATATAAGAAATGTTATAAGAGGAAGAGAAGGAGTAACAATTTATAATAGATGTGTTGATACTTCAACTGTCAAAAAATCATACTTAATCTTTACAGCCTCGATCTTTTTAATATTTATATCAACTTTTTTGTTATCAATAACTGAAAAATTTGGTTTTATTAATATGCTTTTTGAAGTAACTTCAGCCTTTGGAACAGTTGGATTATCTACTGGAATAACTCCATATTTATCACCTTTTGGAAAAATCATCATAATGTTTACTATGTTTGCTGGAAGAGTTGGAATTTTATCAATATTAACATCTATCTCTGTTAAAAAACCACAAAGAATTTATTTACCTGAAGATAAAGTTATGGTAGGATAAATATATGAAGAAAACTTTTGGAGTAATTGGACTCGGAAGATTTGGACTTTCAGTTGCAACAAATATAGAAAAGAGAGGCTTCCCTGTTCTTGCAATTGATAGTGACAAAGAGATTATTGAAAGAGTTAAAGATAAACTTTTACATGTAATTCAAGCTGATGCAACTGATGAACTTGCCTTAGATGAAGCTGGTATAAAAAATTGTGACACAGTGATAATTGCCATAGGAGACAATAAAGAACATAACATATTAGCTACAATGTTAGTTAAAAATTTAGGTATTAGATATGTTGTTGCTAAAGCAGTTGATGAACTTCATGGAAAAATACTTGAAAAAATTGGGGCTGATCTTGTTGTCTATCCTGAAAAAGAAAGGGGTGAAACCCTCGCAATACAATTAACTTCTACATCATTAATTGATTTTATTGAGATATCTCCTGAATACAACCTTGAAGAGGCAAAGGTACCAAGAGAATTTATTGGTAAAAGTTTAAGAGACCTCGATTTAAGTAATAAATATAAAATAATTGTTCTTGGTATCAAAAGAGATGAAGATTTTATAGTTGCTCCATCTTCAGAAGAATCATTTAGACCAGAAGATGTTTTTGTTTTTATAGGTAGAACAAAAGACATAGCAAAATTTTCTGAAAAATTCATAGATTAAAAATTCAGTTTTAAAAAAATCAAATGTAACTTTTTAATGAAATTTTTATATATATTAATATAGGAGGTTATCATGGAAGAGTTCGAAAGAAATGAAGATTTTGAAAAAGATGAAGAAGAAGAAAAACCTGAAGAAGAATTTGAAAAAGAAAAGGTTTTAAAAGAGTTTAAAGTAGTTGAACAGAAACCTAAGAAGGAAAGAAAATTTTTAAAATTCTTTGCTTTGATATTAATCGGTGCTTTAATAGGTGGAGGAATAGGAAGTTTAATTACATCTAATTATATAAAAAAGAATTTACCATATTACTACTCTTTAAATATGAATAGTAACGAAGCACAAATAGTAAACATAAGCAAAGTAATTGAATTAGAGGAATCTCAAATAATCGATGTAGCTGAAAGAGTTAGTCCTGCTGTTGTTAGAATATCTACTACTCAAGTTGTTTCAGATTTCTTTTTTTCTTATGAAACATCAGGCCTTGGTTCAGGGTATTTAATTTCACCATCTGGTGAAATTGTCACAAATAATCATGTTGTCTCTGGTGCTAAAAAAATAACAGTAACTCTAAGTGATGGTAGTGAATATAATGCTTCTGTTATTGGTACTGATCCTTCATCAGATATTGCGTTGATAAAAATAGATGGTAAAGACCTTCCATATTTATCTTTTGGTGATTCATCCACTCTAAAAGTTGGTCAATCAGTCATAGCAATTGGAAATCCATATGGTCTTGATCACACTGTTACTACAGGAGTTATTTCTGCTCTTGAGAGAAGCTTAACTTTTGATGATGGGACAACACTCGTTGGAGTTATTCAAACAGACGCAGCCATAAATCCAGGTAATTCGGGTGGACCTCTTCTAACTTTAACTGGTGATGTAATTGGAATGAACACTGCAATTCAACAATCTGCTCAAGGAATCGGTTTCGCTATCTCTTCAAGTACAATTATTAAAGTTATAAGTGATATTAAACTTTTTGGAAAAGTTGTATGGCCATTCTTAGGAATAAGTGGAGTTTCAATTACTGAAGATATTGCAAAAAGAAATAATTTACCAACGAACAAGGGCGTTCTTGTGGTATCAGTTTATCCAGGAACCTCTGCTTCTAATGCTGGATTAAAATCATATGATATAATAACAAAATTTGATGGAAATGATGTAACCTCTGTTCAAGAGATAACAAAATATCTTAGACAACATAATGTAGGTGATAAAGTAAAAATTGAAATCTACAGAGATAATAAAAAGATGGAGTTAGAAGTTACTTTAATGGAAAAACCAAGTTCGATAAGTTACAATTCTCGATATGGAATAAACATATAATTTAAATTAATTTATAGAAGTATCCTAATATATTAAAAGGGTGCCTTGATTAATGAGAATTTAGTATCAAGCACCCTTTTTTATTTATTTTATTTTTTAAAAATTTGAAGCGATTCTATTGAATATCTCAATAATTCTTTAAAATATTTTTTTCAATGACTTTTTGAAGCTATATTGAGAATCAAATAAAAAATTATGAGAAAATTGGCTTTATAAAAATAGAATAAATTGTAAAAAATTTTATTTCATTAAAATTTTTAGGTTTTGACGAATTTTGAAAGGATTCTCCTTCTCAAATAAATGGCACCCTCAGGGCAAAGTTCATTACAACAAAAACATAAAACACATTTATTTCTATCAAATTTTGGGTATGGTTCCAATTTAATTGCATTACCAGAACATTTAGAAGCACATACTCCACATTTTATACATTTATCTTTGTTAACATCTGGGATTGGCTGAATATAATCTTTAAAAAGTCCATAAAAAACAGAGACAATACCTGTAGTTGCACTTGAAGAAATTATATATGTTTTTGGTTTTTTGCAGGGTTTTATAAATTTCTCTATATCTCCATCAATCTCACCATCTACTTTATAATCTAATTGAAAAAGGGGTATCTCTTTAATATTAAACCCCATAATTTTACTCATTATATAATCAGAAAATAGTGCATCATTTGAAATCACTATTGAATTCAATTTAACTGGATTACCATAGGTTGGACCATCACCTTCCATTCCAACAATTCCATCCATAATCACAATCTGTTCAACTGGTAAACTCAAAGAAATTTCGAGAAGAAATCTTGAAAAATCTTTTTTATCTGGTATTTTATGAATTTCAAGTCTATCTTTTCTTGGAATTAAACCAAACAGATTCTTTGTTGCACCAGAGATAAAAGTTAATGAGTGAGTTTTCATCTTTGGTAAGTTATACATCTTTTTCACATCCCATAAAATTTTTGGGATTCTAATTTTATTATTTTTTACAGAAACTTTTACATCTTGAAATCCTTCGATCGCAGGATCTATTATTGTTAAATTTTCATTTTTTACATCAGTTAAACCTAAAATTTCAGGGTATTTACTTAAACCAAAACTTCTTCCAGGCATATCACCAATAAGAACCTTTAGATTATTTTCTAATAAAAAGTTCACAACTGCTCTTGTAAAAATAGGATGTGTAGTTACTGCTCTTTCTGGAGGATTATATGAAAGTAAATTTGGTTTAACAAAGACTTTATCATTTTCTTTCAAACCATTTAAGATAAAATCTCTGTTTTGATAAAAAACCTCTTTTATCAATTTTTCATCGTAACTATCAACTCTTCTAACTATTCCTTTTATCATTTTTCTTATCCTCAAATATAAAGTTTAATTTATCCTTATTAAGAGAAAGTTTAGCATTGAACTTTTTACCCTTAGATTTAAATTGATGATATTCTGTCTCTTTTCCTTTTAAAAGATTTTCTACATCTTCCCTTTCTATTTTATGATTAAGAATGTTTTTACTTATTGAAAACTTACAATTCTGATTTTCGCACCTAAATCTTGTTTCTGTTTCAATTACTTTTCCTCCACATACAGGACATTTTCCTATAGATTCAGAATTTACAATTTTATCTTCAGGAAAAGTTATTTCAACCTTTCCATTTTTTAATTCAAGATATGCTGAAAATTTTCTCTTATTTTTTGAAATAAAATTATATAAAAGTTTTGTTTTTCCATTACTTATTAGTTCTAAAACTTCTTCTCTACTTATCTTCCTACCGAGTAGTTTTTTTGGTATATAAAAATTACACTTCTTCTCTTTGAAATTTTTACAAAAATATCCCTTCTCGCCCTCAATTAAAGGAGCATCACAATTTGGACATTTACCAATCACCTCATAAATTTCATCTTTTAAACTTTTTCCCTCTCTGTTTATTATGCTATGAACAACTTTTTTTGTGAATTCAACAATCTCTTTTATAAATTTTTCATATTTTAAGTTTCCTTTTTCAATTAAAAGAAGTTTCTTTTCCCACTCTCCAGTCAATTCTGGAGATATAAGGTCATAGAGAGGTATTTTTTCAAGGCTTTCAATCAGCTTCATACCTTTTGGCAAAGGGACTAAATATTTACCATCTCTTTCAACATAACCAACTTCAATCAATCTTTCTATTATTTGTGCTCTTGTTGCAGGGGTACCAATTCCTTTTTCTTTCAATACCTCTTTCAGTTCCTCATCATCAATCAATTTTCCACAGGTCTCCATAAGTGAAAGAAGAGCACCATCAGTAAATCTTGGGGGTGGCTCTGTAAATTTTTCTTCATAATAGGTTTTTTCTATTTTAACTATGTCATTCTCTTTTAAAGGAATATCTTTAAATATCTCAGATTCTTTTCCATAAACTTTCATCCATCCAGAAAAAACTATATATTTTTCATCAGTTTTGAATTTTTCTCTATTGATCTCTGTAATTATTATTAAATTTAGTTGTTCTGAAGGTGGGTAAAAAACTGATATGAACCTTTTTGAAATCAAATCATAAATCAAACTCTTTTCTTTATTTAAATTTTCTTTTGGTAAAACTCCAGTTGGAATAATTGCATAGTGGTCAGTGACTTTTGAATCATCAATTATTCTTTTGTTAAATTTAACACCATTTTCAAATATCTCATCAATGAATTTTTCATAAGCATTTATATTTTTAATTTTCTTTAGGATTTTTAAAACTTCTTTCTTCATAGAGTTAGGTAGATACCTTGAATCTGTTCTTGGATAAGTTATCAGTTTATCCTGCTCATAAAGTGATTGCGCTATTGAAAGTGTTTTTTGTGCAGTAAATCCATATAGTCTATTTGCCTCTCTCTGCAGTTCTGTTAAATCATAAAGAAGGGGAGGGAAAATCTTTGAGCTTTTTTTGTCAATTTTTTTTACTATTCCCTCTTTAACCCTAATTTTTTCCAAAATTTTATCAAAGATATCTTTTTCAAAAATTTTGCTCTCCCCACTATCATCAATCCATTTTCCTTTATATTTAAAACTATCTTTTTTGAAATCTGCAAATATTTCAAAATATTTTTTTGGAACAAAAGAGAGTATTTCCCTTTCTCTTCCAACAATCATTGCAAGAGTTGGAGTTTGAACTCTTCCAATTGATAGAAGAAGCCCTTCTTTTCTTGTGAATGCTCTTGTTGCATTTATTCCTACAAGCCAATCTGCCTCTGTTCTTGCTTCTCCAGCCTTACCAAGATTATCAAACTCACTTCCATCTCTTAAAGATTTGAATCCATTTAATATTTCATCATCAGTTAAAGCATTTAACCACAACCTCTTTGTTTCAATAGATGATTCTGAAAGTTTATATATGAATCTGAAGATAAGCTCCCCTTCTCTTCCTGCATCACAAGCATTAACAACAAATTCATAATCATCCTCTTTGAGATATTTCTTAATTGTATTGAAATGTTTTTCTGTCTCTTTTATTGGCTTTAACTTAAATTCATCTGGAATTATAGGCAAATCTTTTATTGTCCAGAATTTATACTTTTTGTTATAATCTTCAGGTTCACATAGAGTTACAAGATGACCAAGTGCAAATATTATTGTGTATTTATCATTTTCATAAAAATCTCCACTTTTTTTAACTTTAAATACCCTTGCTATATCAGAAGCAACTGAGGGTTTTTCAGTAAGAATTAAAATTTTCTTCATATTTTTAATAGGATTTCATTAAAAATCTCTTCTTTATTAAGAAGTTCATTATATACTTCATAATTCAACAAATCAATGTGTAGTGGAGTAATTGATATATATCCATTTTTAACTGCCCATGTATCTGTTCCCTCTTCTCCTTCCCATACTGGTTCTCCAATTATCCAATAGTATGGTTTACCAAGTGGGTCTTTTCTTTCAATTGTCCTATTTCTATACCACACATTTCCTATTTTTGTTATTCTTACTCCTCTTATTTTTCCTTCACCAGGAAAATTTATATTCAAAAATGTTCCCTTTTTTAAAGGATTTTTTATTAAATATTTCACAATCTCTTTTGAAAAAATTGATGCTTTTTCTAAATTCTCCTTGAAATACAATATTGAGGTAGATATAGATGGAATTCCATTTATAACACCCTCCATACTTCCTGAAATTGTTCCAGAATATGTTATATCATCACCAACATTTGGTAGTTCATTCATTCCTGAAATAACAAAATCAACTTTTTTTATTAATATATCTTTTGCTAAGATAACACAATCTGCAGTCGTTCCATTTGTAGAATATGCTTTAACATTTTTGATTCCTATATCAACTTCCTTTAACCTCAAAGGTTTATGAGTTGTTATTGAATGTCCTAAGGCACTTCTCTGTTTTTCTGGTGCAATTACATAGGTTTCAAACTCTCTTGAAAAAACTTCAGCAAGAGATTTTAATCCTAATGAATCTACACCATCATCATTAGTTATCAATACCTTCAATATCTTTCCTCCTTGATAAGATCATCCAAAACATAGTTAAAACTAATTTTAAAACTTCTTTTTGAATTGAAAACATAAATACCTTTGCTTACTTTATAAAATCCATTTCTTATAACTTGTTCTGAAAATTCTCTATTGACTCTCTTTAATAAAAATTTCATATTATCAATTATATTTCTTTTTATATTTAAAGTTGTATCTATAAAAAGAATAGAAACAGATGGATTTATAGTATCAACTCTTTTAATAAAGTTTTCAATCTCCTCTATTGAAATATTATTGGGTGGAGATGACTTAATTTCAAGATAAGAGAGCTTACCAAGAAGTAAAAAGAAGATATCAAAATCCCCACCAGTTGATAAGCCTTTAATTTTTACATTTGAAATTGATGGAATTGAAAATTCATTGAGTAAAATTTTTACAATATACCACTCAAGAGTATCACCAAAATTATCAATATCATAATAGTTTGAAATATATCTATCATATTTTTTTATGATTATTTCATATTTCATTATATAGGGAAGATATTTTTTAACTGCCTTTTCTCCCCATTTTTCTTTTAATTTATCAACGAAACTCTCATCGAATTCCTTTTTTTTTATCATATCTGAAAGAACTCTTCTGAAATAGTAACTGCCAAGTAGTTCAAAATATTCATCTAAAAATCTATCATCTTTTGGTAAAATCAATTTCATCTCATCACTTTCTACAGGTTTTAAACCTCTTTCTTTTAGAAGTGACAAGATTATCTCTTTATTGAAATTTTTATCTAAAATAGATAAAATCTTCGAAAAATTGAGTTTTAAATTATATAAATCTATCTCAATCTTTTTTAGCTTCTTTTCTATATTCTCCATTTTATCCTATTTTACCATTTTAAATTTCATTTTCACCCTATAGAAAAAATATACAAGGATAATAAATTAAAATCTATAATTTAATGTCATTCCCAACTTAATTGGGAATCCAGTTTGTATACTTTGGAATCATGTCTTGAAATATAACATTTTATAATTTAATAATTACGAATCATAACATATAAATTTTTTGTTTCTTCTGTCATTCCTCTGACCTATTTTTTTTCAGTCATTCCTCTAATATTTTCTTTTTTCTGTCATTCCCAACTTGATTGGGAATCCAGTATGAATCCTTTTAAAGTCAAGTCACCAATTCTAACTCTCTTCCAGTTAAAATCACAATCCCCAACCCTAATTGCTTGTCGCAATCCTTTTAAAGTCAAGTCACCAATTCTAATATAATAATCTATCAAGTAAGAGTGTATTAGAATTTATAATGAAATTAAAAATGTTTTTCTCTTTGATATTAAACACATTCAAACAGACAATTGTTTCAGATTTCATAAATAGTTATTAAGATTACCTTGAAAAGGAAAATATCATTCAGTTCTTTAACTATCTATCATTCAATTCTTTAACTATCCTAAGATATATAAAGATAACTCAAACATAGAGAGATTTAATAGAGTAATAAAGGGAAGTTCATATATTAAACTTTTGAAAATCTACTTTTTGATATAGATGAATTCAATAGAAAACTTATGAACTATCTAATATTTTATAATACTAAGAGACCTTAATGATCATACATTAGATATAAATTGTATGACAAAAATATAAATTATATTAGAAAATATAGATACTCTTATTTTGATTTTGGAAGGTAACTTAATAATTTACATAATTACTTGACATATTAACAATTATCTGTAAAATAAAAATGACCGGGCCGTTAGCTCAGCCGGTAGAGCACCGGCCTTTTAAGCCGGGTGTCGCAGGTTCGAATCCTGCACGGCTCACCATTTCAGGCCTCATCGTCTAACGGTAAGGACACCGCTCTTTCAAGGCGGCAATGGCGGTTCGATTCCGCCTGGGGCCACCATTTTTTTACATTTATTTTTTATTAAAACCTTCTTTTAATTCTCTCTCTTTTTCAAAAATAAATTTCAATGCTTTTTCTGAAAGATCTATAGCCTCAATACTATCTCTTTCAGTAAAAACTTCAGCTGGAATACCACCAGGTAGTCCATTTGGATATCTCGTAGGAATATAATATTTATCAAGTATCAATATCTCTTTTCTCAATGATTCAAAATCTTTATCAATTTTCTCACACTCTTTAGATAAATCAGAAATTGAATGTCCCCAAATATGTTCGAATCCTTTATAAATCAAATATCCTTTTAAAATTTTTTCTACTACTTGATGTGATAAAAAACAGGATACAAAAAACTTTTTACCTTTATGATTATATTTTGCTGCATCAATATCCTCACTTGCTTGTCTAATCCATCTTAATGCTTCTTTTAACTTATCATCTTTCATATAATACTATTCCATCTTTTGCTACCAACTTTCCAAAAAAACTTTTCTTTATCTCTTCAAACTCTTTAGGAGTATAAACAAAAATATCCATTGCTACATTTGGATTTAATTCTCTATAGAATTTATCTAATCTATCTAAAAAATTTAAATTTGTCTTCATTATTATGACCAAATCTATATCACTACAGATGCCAATTTCATCTCTTGCTGAAGAACCAAAAAGAATCGCTTTTTCTATATTCATATTTGGGAGAATCTTTTTTATTCTATCTATCTCTTCTTTAATTTTATTTTCTCTCTCTTTTTTTAATTTTATATTCAGTTCAACTATCTCACTCATATATAAATTTTATCACAGCAAATCTTCTATGTCCCTAATTTCCAACTCTTTAAATAATTTTTCTGCTCGTCAGTAAGTTCATTGATTTTTATTCCAAGAGTTTTGAGTTTAATTTCAGCTATTTCATAATCAATTTCATCTGGAACATTATAAACTCTATTCTCAAGTTTATCTCTATTTTTTACAAGATATTCAAGTGATAGCGCCTGATTTGAAAAACTCATATCCATAACTGATGATGGATGACCCTCGCCTGCTGATAGATTAAGAAGTCTTCCTTCAGAAATAAGATAAACTTTTTTACCATTTATAAGTTTATGTTCAACTAAATTATCTCTAACAATTCTTTTTTCAACTGTAATCTCTTCCAATCCATCAACATCAATTTCAACATTAAAATGGCCTGAATTTCCTAAGATTGCTCCATCTTTCATCTTTAAGATATTCTCCTTTTTAATAACATTCACATTGCCTGTTGCTGTAACAAAAATATCGCCAATTTCTGAAGCATCTTCAATACTCATAACTTCAAAGCCATCTAAATATGCCTCTAATGCTTTTACTGGATCAACCTCAGTTACAATTACATGAGCACCTAATCCTCTTGCTCTTTCTGCAATTCCTCTTCCACAAAAACCAAATCCAGAAACAACAAAAATTTTACTTGCAAGAAGAATATTTGTTGCTCTTAATATTCCATCTATTGTAGATTGTCCAGTTCCAAATCTATTATCAAAAAATCTCTTTGTTTTTGCATCATTAACGGCAATGATAGGATATTTTAAAATTCCATCATTTTCCAAACTTTTTAATCTAATAACACCTGTAGTTGTTTCTTCAGTTCCACCAATAACTTTCTTTAAATAATCTGGATATTTTTCATGAATAATTGTTGTTAAATCTCCTCCATCATCGGTTGTTAAATCAACCTCTTTTTGAATAACTTTCTCAATATTTTTATAGTAACTATCACTATCTTCTCCTCTTATTCCAAAAACATTTATTCCAAAATCTTTAACTAAAGAGGCTGCTATATCATCTTTAGTTGAAAGTGGGTTTGATGCAGTTAAAAATACCTCTGCACCTCCCTCTTTTAAAGCTATAACAAGGCATGCTGTCTCAGCTGTAATATGTAAACAACAACCAATTTTTAATCCATTAAATGGTTTATCTTTTTTAAATCTCTCTCTTATAGCTTGAAGGACTTTCATCTCATTTGACGCCCATTCAATTTTTTTTATTCCATCTACACTTAAATTGATATCTAAAATATCATAATCCATATCTCCTCCTAAAAGTTTTTTGCATTATATGCAAGGCTCAAGCTTGCCATAATAAAATTATATATATCTTTATAACTATTTGATTCAAATGAAACCTTTCTTCCATCAACTCTTTTAGAATTTGGTATTAAAGATGCAAATTCAGCCATAAGAGTGTTTATAAATGTAATCTCAATTTTGAATGGTTTTTCAAATTTCAATGGTTTTACATTTTTTATATTACTAAGTGATATTTTAACACCCTCTTTTAAAATTTTATGTGCATAATCTATCTGTAATAATTCTGCTGAAAGTCTACCAAGAGATTTTTTTGTTATGACAAATTTTGTTCCCTCAAAAAATTTACTTGAAAAATCTTTCAACTTGTCATCGCCTGATATTAAAACAACAGGAACATTAAATTCACCAAGAAAAGCACCATTTATTTCTGATTCCCCAACTACTCTTTCATTTATCTTAACCTCAAATATTGTTGAACTTGAATATGTATGGTCTTCACCTCCATTAAGAGTTCCAACTGGTGCATGATATCCAATAAACATTCCAGCATCAAAGCTCTCATCTATTCCTGAAATCATATAAAACTCTCTTGGATAACCTGAAATTAATTTAATATCTTCAGGTAATTTTGCGATATCTATGTTTCTTCCATTTGTGTGTGAATCACAAACAACAATCTCACAATTTCTATCAAACTCTTTTATTCCATCAATCACTGATAAAAGTTCGTCGGTCATAAATTTTTCAATTTTTTCCTCTTTCTCTCTCCAGTAAGTTAATCCAGAAATTCCTTCCATATCAACAGAGATAAAAATTTTCATAAAAACCTCCTATTTAAAAATCTTCTTTATAATTCTATCTAAAATTAAAATTTTTGAAAGTGTACAAGGGGTCAGGCACCTTGTACACAATTACTTGACCAAAATTAATCTTTATGGTATAAAGAGTTGGTATAACACATGCTTCTGATTTTCTTCAAGGTGCCTCTTTAAAAGAGGTTTGAAGAGAAGATGATGAAGCAGAGGAAAAAACCTAAAAGGAGGATAGTTTATGCAGGTAACAATGAAGCAACTTCTCGAAGTTGGAGCACATTTCGGTCATCAAACCAAAAGATGGAATCCAAAGATGAAAAAATTTATATTTATGGAAAGAAATGGAATCCATATTTTTGATCTCCGTCATACAATTGATGCAATTGAAAAAGCATCAAGGATGATAGCGGATTTTGTAAGACAGGGAGAAGTAATGATTTTTGTAGGAACAAAAAAACAGGCGCAGGAGATAGTTAAAGAAGAAGCAGAAAGATGTGGAATGTATTATGTTAATGAGAGATGGGTTGGCGGTCTTTTAACCAACTTTTCAGAAATAAGAAAAAGAATTGATAGACTTGAAGAGATGATAAGAATGGAAGAGAGAGGAGATACATCAAAATTTACATATAAGGAACTTAAAGAATTTAAAAAAGAGAAAGATAAATTAATGAAATTTTTTGGTGGTTTAAGAGGGATTCAAAAAATACCAAAAGTTGTTTTTGTTGCTGACACTAAAAAAGATATAAATGCAATAACAGAGGCAAGAAAGGTAAAAAGTATAGTGATTTCACTTGTTGATACAAATTGCGATCCAGATGTTGTTGATATTCCTATACCATCAAATGATGATGCAATAAGAGCTATAAAATTAATAACTTCTGCCCTTGCTGATGCAGTAATTGAGGGAAAAGAAGGAAAAGTTATTGAATTGGAAAAGAAAGAAGAGGAAGAAAAAGCAGAAGAACTTTTCCTTACAAATGAAGAGGAGATTGAAGAATTTATGAAAGAAGGATTTGATAAAGAAATGGAAGAGAAGGAGGAGGAAGAATAAAGATGGCTAATATGGAATTAATAAAAGAACTTAGAGAAAAAACAGGCGCAGGTGTCTCTTATTGTAAAGAGGCACTTGAAAATTGTGATAATGATATAGAGAAAGCGATTGAATATTTAAGAAAAAAAGGTCTTGCTCAGGCTGAAAAAAAGATAGGTAAAGAAGCAAGACAAGGTATAATTCACTCTTATATTCACTTAGGTGGAAAAATTGGTGTAATGTTAGAACTCAATTGTGAAACTGATTTTGTTGCAAGAACTGAAGATTTTAAAAAACTTGCAAATGAACTTTGTCTTCAAATAGCTTTTGATTCTCCAAAATATATAAGTAGAGAAGAGATACCAGAAGATATTTTAAACAAAGAAAAAGATATTATAAAAGAACAACTAAAAGATATGGACAAGCCACCTCAAGTTATTGAAAAAATAATTGAGGGAAAGATGGAAGATTTTTATAAAAAAGTTTGCCTAATTGACCTTCCATACATTAGAGATGATAAAATAAAGGTTGATGATATCATAAAAAACTACATTGCAAAACTTGGTGAAAATATAGTTGTAAGAAGATTTGTAAGGTTTGAAGTGGGTGAAAAGTGATATATGAATTATAAGAGGATATTGATTAAAATTTCAGGGGAATCTCTTTCAAAAGAAAAAAGTTCAGAATATGATTTAGATTTTATAATGGATATCTGTCTTCAGATAAAAAAAATTAAGGAGATGGGAATTGAAATCTCCATCGTAATTGGTGGAGGAAATTTTTGGAGAGGTGCTGAAGGAGAAAAAATTGGAGTAGATAGAGCAACCTCTGATTATATTGGAATGATAGCAACAATTATGAATGCTCTTTTTATTCAATCCATCCTTGAAAAATTAGGACTTGAAACAAGAGTTCTATCTGCTTTAAATTTAAGTGAAGTGTGTGAACCTTATATAAGAAGAAGAGCAATAAGACATCTTGAAAAAGGTAGAATTGTAATTTTTGCATCAGGAACAGGAAATCCATATTTCACAACTGATACTGCAGCAACCTTGAGAGCATCTGAAATAAATGCAGAAGTTGTTTTAAAAGGAACGAATGTTGATGGTGTCTATTCTGAAGATCCAAAAATAAATAAAGATGCCAAACTTTTAAAATCAATAACATACACGGATTTTCTAATAAAAAATTTGAAAGCTCTTGATCCAACTGCCATATCTCTTTCAAGAGAGACAAATATTCCTGTCATTGTTTTTAATATAAAAAATGAAGATTCAATAATCAAAGCATTGAAGCATGAACAAGGAACTATTATAAAGGGAGGATAAAAATGAAAGAGATAATAGAAGAGACAGAAGCGTTGATGAAAAAGGTTGAAAAAAATCTTCTCGAGGAATTTTCAAAAATAAGACTTGGAAAAGCTAATCCAATCATTTTGGAAGAGATAAAAGTTCTCTATTTTGGACAAAAACTTCCACTTAACCAAGTTGCTTCAATAAATGTTATAAATCCTCAAACAATCGCTATTGAACCATGGGATAAAAATATTATAAGAGATGTTGAAAGGGCAATAAATGAAGCAAATCTTGGCCTTAACCCTCAAATTGAGGGAACCATTATAAAAATTTTCTTTCCTCCATTGTCAGAGGAGAGACGCCAAGAATTAATAAAATTTATAAGAAAATTAACCGAAGAAAGAAGAGTATCAATTAGAAATATAAGAAGAGATGCAATTGAAAAAATTAAAAAGAGTGAAAAAGAGAAAACACTTTCAGAAGATGAAAGTCATCGACTTCAGGATGAAATTCAAAAATTGACAGATAAATTCAATGAAGCTATCGATAGGCACGAAAAAGCAAAAGAAAAAGATATTTTAGGTTAGGGAGATAGTTTGGAAAAAAACATAATCATCCCTGAAAGTGTTGCAATCATTATGGATGGTAATGGTAGATGGGCATCTTTAAGAAATCTACCAAGAATTCAGGGTCATAGAGAAGGAGTTAAAGCAGTAAGAAAAGCTGTTGAATTTTCATATAATAATGGAATAAAAACTCTATCTCTTTTCGCCTTTTCGACAGAAAATTGGAGAAGACCAAATGATGAAGTAATGTTTTTGATGAATCTATTTAAAGAAACCATAGATAGAGAGTTTGATGAACTGATAGAAAAGGGGATAAAAATTAAATTCTTATCAAGAAGAGATGAACTCCCTGATTTTGTCATACAGAGAATCGATAGGTCAGAAGAAAAATCAAAAAATAATGAGAAAATGAACCTTTTAATTGCACTTAACTATGGGGGAAGATATGATATTGTTCAAGCAGTGAACAAAATAGTCGAAAAGGGTGTAGAGAAAATTGATGAAGAGGAATTCAGCGAATACCTTTTGACATATCCATTCAAAGATCCAGATTTATTGATAAGAACTTCTGGAGAGATGAGGATTTCAAATTTTTTTCTCTACCAGATTTCATACACAGAACTCTATTTTACTGAAACATTATGGCCAGATTTTGATGAAAATGATTTTGAAGAAGCAATAAAAGTTTATTCAAGGAGAAAAAGAAAATTTGGCTCAATCTGAACTAAAAAATAGAATTATTGGAGCTCTATATTTTGGGATACCTTTTTTACTTTTTATATATCTTGGTGGCATATATTTTAAGATTTTTTTAATAATTTTATCAATTATATCAATCTATGAGTTATTAAAAGCATCAAATAACAAAGATTACTATCTTTTTATTCCCTTAGCCATACTTCCTTTTTTTATCAACAAAACTCTTTCAATTTTAATATTCATATTATATTCATATCTAATTTTCTTAATTAGAAAAGATGATCCAAAAAATTTTTTATCTAATATATGTTTAAATACAATTTTTTTAATTATCTCTTCAATTCCACTCTCCTATTTTTATGATATAAGAGTTGAAAAGGGTTTTAAGTATGCAATTCTTGTTATAATTTCTATATGGATAATAGATATATCAGCTTATTTAGTTGGTAAAAATTTTGGAAAACATAAAATTCTACCAAAAATTTCACCAAACAAATCATATGAAGGATTGATTGGTAGCTTAATCATAACATTACTATTTCTTATTATCATAAATTCAATTTTTAAATTTTTCCCTTTAACTTTTGTTATTATTTTTTCAATATTAACAACCATACTTTCCTTTTTAAGTGATACATTCGAATCATTGATAAAAAGATATTTTGGTGTTAAAGATATGGGAAAAATAATAGTTGGTCATGGTGGTGTTTTTGATAGAATCGATTCCCTTATTTTTACAATTCCTATCTTATATTATATTTTATGAAAAATATTTTTCTTGTTGGCACAACTGGTTCAATTGGGAAAAGTACTCTTGAGGTAATTTCATCATTAAAAGATAGATACAACTTAGTCGGTATTTCAGCAAATTCAAACCTTGAAGAACTATTAAAAATTTACTCAGAATATAAACCAAAATATATCTTAATAAATGACAAAGAAAAATCAAAAGTTTTAAAGGAAAAAATTCAATCAAAAAATTCTGGACTTTTTGATGATATTTTTCCATATGCTCTCATTGATGATGATGTTGATATAATTTTCTTTGCTTCAAGAGGTGTTGATGATATAAAATGGATACTTGAAGCAATAAAAAAAGAAAAAAATATATTTATAGCAAATAAAGAATCTTTTGTTTCTGCTGGTGAATTGATAGTTAAGGAAATGAGGAAGAAAAGATTATCTTTAATTCCAATTGATTCAGAACATTCAGCAATTTTCCAACTTCTCCTTGGAAAATATGAAGAGGAGGTAAAAAGAATAATTTTAACAGCATCAGGTGGTCCATTTTTTGATTATGATGAAAAAGATTTAGAAAATATAACTATTTCAGAAGCCCTAAAACATCCAACATGGAAAATGGGTAAAAAGATAACAATTGATTCTGCAACACTTTTTAACAAAGGGATGGAGGTTGTTGAAGCAAATCTTCTTTTTGATATTCCATATGATTCAATTGATGTTGTGATTCATAGAGAGAGCATAATACACTCAATGGTTGAAATGAAAGATGGTCAAGTTTTTGCTCTTCTTTATTATCCAGATATGAAATATCCAATAAAATATGCACTCACTTTCCCAGATAGAGTGGAAAATAACTATAGAAAATTGGAATTTAATGAAAAACTATCATTTTATCCATTCGATAAAAATAGATATCTTCCTTTCAAATTAATTGTAGAGAGTGGTAAAGAGGGTGGAACAAAACCATTTACAATAATATATGCTAATGACTTATTAACTGATATGTTTCTAAATAAAAAAATAAAATTTTTAGATATTGGAAAAAATTTGGAAAGGGTTTATGATAAAATTGAGAGAAGAGAATTTTCGATTAAAGAAGTTGAAGATTTAAAGAAAGAGATAGAAGATTTTATAAAAAGAGAGGTGAAACTTTGTATATAGTTTATGCAATAATAGCACTATCAATAGCAGCAATCGCTCATGAATTCGGTCATTATTATATGGCTAAGAGAGCTGGAATTGAGGTTGAAGAATTTGGAATAGGTCTTGGTCCAAAAATATTTTCTTTTAAAAGAGGTGAAACAACATACTATTTAAGATTAATTCCGTTTCTTGGATATGTAAAAATTAAAGGAATGGATGATAATGTTGAAGATCCACAAGGTTACTATAAAAAACCTCTATCAAAAAGATTTTTAACAATTGTAGGCGGACCTTTAAATAATATTATATTAGCGATAATAATTTTTTTCTTACTATTTTCTATTTTTGGTGATATAAATCACCTATCAACAAAAATTGAGATGGTACAAGAAAATTCACCTGCTTATAATGTTGGTATTCAAAAGGGTGATAAAATTTTGACGATAAATGATGTTGAGATAAAACAATGGGATGATGTAAGAACAGAAATTGAAAAGAGTAATGGAGAGGAAATTAAAATAGTTGTTGAAAGAGAAAATCAAATATTGACTTTTTATTTAACCCCAGTAAAAAGTGAAGATAGGTGGATAATTGGTATTGTAAGTGGTTTTGAAAAGGTGAACATTTTTGATGCTTTTATACTATCATTTAAAGAGGTTCTTAATGTTATAGCACTTTTCTTCTATTCATTAAAACTCATTTTCACCGGACAAGCAGCAGGCGGGCTTGTTGGCCCAATTGGAATAGTACAAGTTGCATCTGATATAGGACAAACAGCTGGAATTGTTGGTTTCATTTGGTTTGCTGCGATTTTAAATATTCTTCTTGCACTTACAAACCTTCTTCCTATACCTGCCTTAGATGGTGGAAGAATACCATTTTTTATCTATGAACTTATAACAAAGAAAAAAGTGCCACCAGAAAAAGAAAATCTTGTCCATTTCATTGGATATATATTTTTAGTTGGCCTACTTTTCGTTGTGACATATTTTGATATAGTGAGATGGATAAAATAAAAAGAGGTTTTTATATAGGGAACAAAAAGATAGGGGAAGGGGAGATTCTTCTTCAAGGAATGATAAAAGGAGATTTAAACAATATCAATTCTATTTATGAAGAGATTGATTTAATGATAGATGAAGGGGCTGATTTGATAAGAGTAGCAGTTCCAGATAAGAAGAGTATCGAATCAGTTGAAAAAATCGTTAAATATTCAAAAGTTCCTATAATTGCAGATATACATTTCAATCCTCTCCTTGCTATTTTATCAATTGAAGCAGGTGTTAGTAAAATAAGGTTAAATCCATCAAACATCAAGAAAAAAGAGGATATAAAAAAAATAGTAGATTTAGCAAAGTTAAAAAATATTCCTATAAGAGTTGGTGGAAATATTGGATCAATCTATTATGAGAAAAAGACAAAAGGCGGTATTGATGATTTAATAGAGAGTGTTAAAAGAGAAGTCAGTTTATTGGAAAATTTAGATTTTCATAATATTGTGATTTCATGTAAAAGTGATGACCCCTTAGATACAATTAAGATTTATGAAAATTTATACAAAATTTTTTCATATCCATTGCATATAGGAGTTACAGCAACAGGAAGTGATGAAGATGGAATAATCAAATCAGTGATTGGCATAGGAAATTTATTGTTAAAAGGAATTGGAGATACAATAAGAGTTTCTCTATCAACTGAATCATCTTATGAAGTTAAAATTGGGAGAAAAATCTTAGAAAATTTAAATTTAAGAAAAAGAGATAGAATTGAAATAATTTCTTGTCCAAAATGTTCAAGATGTAATAAGAATTTTGAAAAAATTTTAAAAGAGATAAAAGAAAATTTTCAAGATTTAAAAATTCCAATTAAACTTGCTGTAATGGGTTGCGAAGTGAATGCAATTGGCGAATCAAAAAATGCTACCTTAGGAATAGCAATGACAAGAGGTAAAATTCTTTTCTTTGAAAAGGGTAAAATGATAAAATCCATTGAAGAGGAAGAGATTGTCCCATTTTTAAAAAAAGTTTTAGAGGGTGAAACTATCAATGTATCTGAGTAAACTATTTTTACCTATTATAAGAGAAGAACCAAAAGATGCTGAAACTATAAGTCATAAACTTATGATAAAAGCAGGATTAATAAGACAGATAAGTTCAGGAATATACACATTTTTACCACTTGGATTTAAGATACTTAAAAAAGTTGAAAATGTCATTAGAGAAGAGATGAATAATATAGGTGCACAGGAACTACTTATGCCTGCTCTTCTTCCAAGAGAACCATGGGATGAAACAGGGAGATGGGATCTATATGGAGATGAACTTTTTAAACTTAAGGATAGAAGAGAAAGAGATTTTTGTTTAGGACCTACTCATGAAGAAATTATAACTATGATAGTTAAAAATACAATAAAATCATATAAAAACCTTCCTCTCCTACTCTATCAAATTCAAACAAAATATAGAGATGAGATAAGGCCTCGCTTTGGAATAATAAGAAGTAGAGAATTTTTGATGAAAGATCTCTATTCATTTGATGAATCATGGGAATCTTTAGATGAAACATATAAAAAAATATTTGAAGCATACAAAAAGATATTTGACAGATTTGATTTAAAATATTACATAGTAGAAGCAGATTCAGGAGCAATAGGAGGAAAAATTTCTCATGAATTTGTCGCTGAATCCGAAATAGGTGAGTGCGAATTTGTTATCTGTCCAAATTGTGGATATGCTGCAAATATTGAAGCTGCAAAATGTAAGGAAATTGAAGAAAATATTTTAGATGATGGTGAACTCACTTTAATTCATACGCCAGATATGAAAAAAGTTGAAGAGGTTAAAAATTTCTTAAATGTGAATGAAGATAGATTGTTAAAGTCAATTCTTTATATTGCTGATGATGAACCTATCCTTGTATTAGTTAGAGGAGATGATGAAGTAAATGAAATTAAATTGAAAAACTATCTTAAAGCAAAAAATTTGAGGCTTGCTGATGAAAATGAAATAGAAAAATATACTGAAGCACCACTCGGTTTTGCTGGACCTATTGGATTTAAAGGAAAGATAATTGGAGATTTAAGAACAAAATATTTAAAAAATGGAGTTTGTGGTGCAAATAAAAAAGATTATCACTATAAAGGTGTATCATTTGAAAGAGATTTAAAAGTTGATGAAATCACAGACTTAAGGAAAGTAAAAGATAAAGATCTCTGCCCTAAATGTGGAGAGAAAATGAATATGAAAATTGGAATTGAACTTGGTCATACATTTCAACTTGGAACAAAATATTCAGAATCGATGAGTGCATTTTTTCAAGATTCTAATGGTGAATTAAAACCATTCATTATGGGTTGCTATGGAATAGGTCTTGGAAGAATTATTGCAGCAACAATTGAACAGAACAATGATACAAAAGGCATAATATGGACAAAAAGTTTAAGGCCTTATGATGTTATAATAATACCAGTTTCAGTTGATGATGAGATTTATAAAAAAGGCGAAGAGTTATATAATAAAATAAAAAGTTTTGGGTATGATGTAGTTTTTGAAGATAGAGATATCTCACCTGGTGAAAAATTTAAAGATGCTGATTTAATTGGTATTCCATATAAATTAATTTTAGGAAAAACCTTCATTAATGAAGGTTTAATAGAGGTTAAGAGAAGGAGAGATGACAAGGTTTTTAAAATGAGAGAAGAAGAGATTATCAATTTTTTAAAAGGGGAGTTAAATGAAAGTTAGTTTAATAATACCTGCATATAATGAAGAGAAAACCATAGGAGATGTTATTTATGTTGCACAAAAAAATCCTTTTGTTGATGAAATTGTTGTTGTTAATGATGGTTCCACCGATAAAACTCCTCTTATTGCAAAGAAAATGGGTGTTAATTTGATAAATTTAGGAGAGAATAAAGGAAAAGGTTATGCTCTTTATGAAGGTGTTAAAAATTCTATAGGTGATATTGTAATTTTTCTTGATGCTGATTTAATTGATTTAAAAACATATCATATCACTGAACTTATAAAACCAATAATTGAGGGAGAGTATTTAACAACTTGTGGTATTTTTGAAAAAGGAAGGTTTGCAACAGATTTATCTCATAAATTAACTCCTTTTCTTTCAGGTCAAAGAGCAATAATTAGAAATTTATGGGAAAATTTTAAATATGATCCAGAGATAAGATATGGATTTGAGATAACACTTTCTGATTACTTCTGGAGAAATAAAATAAAAGTAAAGTATGTTGTTCTTGAAGGTGTAACACAACTAACGAAAGAGGAAAAAATTGGAACAAAAGAGGGTAGAAAGTCAAGAATTAAAATGTATAAAGATATTGCAAGATCAATCTTTAAGATAGCAAAAGACAAACTCTAAATTGAAAATATCTTGTAATAATTAATTTTAAAAGGAGGAAATTTAAATGGAGGAAATTATCCAAAAAATTGATGAAGTTGAAGAAGAAGTTATGAAAATGGAGGGAAGTAAAGATGTTTTCATCAGATGGCTAATCAGAGGTCCAAATTTTGCTTTAAGATATTTTAGAGTTAAAAAAGGTGGATATATTCCAAAGCACAGTCATCCTTATGAGCATGAAATTTTTATTATAAATGGAAAAGGTAAGGTATTTATTGATAATACAAACAAAGATATCGAAAAAAATTATTTTTTATATGTTCCACCTGATAAAGAGCATCAATTTATAAATACAGGTGAAAGTGATTTAGAATTTTTGTGTGTGATTCCAAATAAAAAGTAGACTAAAATAAAAAATTATAAGGGTAGTTATTAAAACTTCCCTTTTCAAATAAAAATTTTAAAATTATTTTAAACTTATATTCACTGGTGTTGGATTTCTAATATTATCTGATACAGGACAGCGTTCTTCAACTTTTTTGATTAACTCCTCGAGCCTCTCTCTACTCTCATTTGATTTAATATCGATTAATAAATCAATATTTTTGTATCCTGCCCTTTCGGAAAAATTTTTACCCATAAACCTCATTGGATTTAGTTCGCCTTTTAAATTGATTTTTAAAGATTCAATCTTAATATTCATTTCTTTTGCAACAAACTGAGTAACTATTCCAAAACAGCCTCCAAGAGCAAAAAGAAGATATTCAACGGGGTTAGGACCTTTATCTTTTCCTCCCAAATTTTCTGGTTCGTCTATTAGAAGAGAGAAGTTTCTTGTCTTTGCATCGAAAGTTAATCCTTCTTTTAATTCAACATTTGCCTCAAATAAAACATCTTTCATAACTTCCTCCTTTTATTATATTGATCATAATAAAAAATTTTTCAATTTCCTTTATTATATAATTTAGTTATGAAAATTTTTAAAGATAAGCGTCTTGTTCTTTTTTTAATTCTTTCAACTATTCTTATTGTAAATTTTATAATATTTGTACCAAAATTTATATGGGGTGACGAAGCATGGTCTGCAACCATATCATCAATGGGTTTAATTGAAAGTATAAAAAACTCATTGAATGATTTTCACCCACCACTATATCATATTTTACTCTCTCTTTTCTTATATATTCTTCCTGATAGTGGTTTGTTATTAAGAATCATATCAATTATTTTAGGGATACTCACAATTTATATAGTGATATTCAAATTTGATAAGTTTATAGGAGATATAGAATCTTCATATTTATCTATACTTCTTTCAATTTCTCCATTTTTCCTATACATATTTTCATTGGTTCGAATGTATTCTTTATCAGTTTTTTTATCTACTCTATCACTACTTTATTTCTTTCATGTTAATATGGTGTCAAACACTAAATTAACATATGAACAAAGAAAATACAGTATTTTATATGTTATCTCTAATTTATGTATGATGTTAACTCATCATCTCACGATTCCACTTTTTTTTCTTCAAGGTTTCTATTTTTTAATAAAAAAGAATTTTAAGGCTCTAAAAACTTTCATCATAACTTGTCTTATTTATCTCCCATTTTCATATATTTTTTATATTCAGTTAAAAAGAAGGTTTACTCTTTCAAGGGGATGGGGAAATATTTTACCTGAAACATTTCTTAATGATTTTTTTTCTTATCTATTTTTAAATTCAAGAAACATATCAATCTTTATAATTTTAATTTTTATAATATTTATAATTTTTGGTTTTTCAAAATTTAAAACTGATGCTCAGAAATTTTTTATCATCTATTTTTTATCATACTCTTTAATGTTCTATATTGTTACAATAAAACTTGGCTCTCTTTATTTTCATTATCTTTCTTTCATTATTTTACCTGCTTATTTTTTGTTAACTCAGGGTATAATTTTTTTCAAAAAATATAAAGAAAAAATTCTTCTTTTTATAATAATTGTTCTCTTTATCTTCACACCAGCAACCTTTATAAAAGCTTATCCTGAAATTCCAAAAATACAGAATGAAATAAAAGATAGGAGGGTTGTTTTTTTGAATAGGTATGAAATGTATAGATATACTTTTGGAATAAAAGGTGATTTTATTTTTCTTATGGATTTACCTTTAAATAACTTTACAATTGATACTAATGAAAAAATAGATGATTCAATCAAAAAATTGGAAGAAGAGGAAAACTCTTTTATTTTTTTATATTCATCTGTCGGAAGTGATTTTTTAAGTATATATGATCCAAAAGGGAAGTTAAAAAAATATCTTGAAGAAAATTCTATAGAAAAAAAATTGTTTGGAATTTATTCAGAATCACCTGTCTTTTTATATTTTTTTGATAAATAGGTAAATATAATTATTTCTTAAAAAAGAGGTTTTTAAAAGATATAACATCACGGCATTAAAAATTTAAGATTTAAACCTCAATCAATTTTTATATTTTGTTTAAAAAAGTGTGATTATACTTCCACCTATCTATTTTGTAAATTCTAAAACAAAGATTGATGTATTAAAAGATACTACAATCTTATTAAATAAATTATTCATAAAGAATATTATATAATAAATAAAGTATAAAGGAGGAGTTTATGAATGTATATTTTGCATTTTCAATAAGAGGTGAAAAACCTGATAAAAATATTATAAATGGAGTTTATGAATTCTTAATTAATAGAGGTCATAAGGTTATGACAGAGTTTAACATAAAAGTTGAAAATAAAAATATTTTACTTAACGATGTTTTAAATGAAGAGGATATTTTTAAAAGAGACATCGATGCGCTTGAAAAATCTGATTGTTTAATTGCAGATGTAACAAATCCATCTTTGGGTGTTGGATATGAGATTGCACATGCAATTAATAAAAATATAAAAGTTTATGCTTTTGTAAAAAAGGGTGTTAACTTATCCTGCATGATAAAAGGAAATAGAGAAATTACACTTATTGAATATGAAAATCTTGAGGACCTTTTAAACCAATTAAAAAAATATTTTTAATGGAAAAGAAACAGCCACATTTATGAAGGAAAAATTTGTAGACCGAATTATTCAAATTTCAATTTTAAATTCATAGTATAAGTTGCTGGTTTTATGTATAAACAGTTGATGTTAGGATTAAATAACTTTTTAGTTATAGATTTTGTGACGCAGGGCAACTTATTTAAATTTATCAGTTATAATTTAAATATGGATGATTTATTTTATTATGTTAATTTTATTATAAAAGTTGGGATACTTGTTCTAATTTTTTCTGTTATAAAAATAATTCTAAATGTAATAAAAAAAAGAATATTAAAATTCTATGAAAAAAATGAAATTTATAAAAAAAGAATAACATTAGTTAAGCTATTTTTTTCAATCTCTGACTATGTTCTTATCTTTCTTTTCATATGGTATCTTTTGAAAATCTTTAACATTGACACAACTCCACTTCTTGCAGTAGGTGGTGTTGCAGGAGTTGCGATAGGTTTCGCAGGTCAAACATTTTTTAAAGATGCGATTGCAGGAATTTTTCTAATCTTTGAAAATTACTACTCTGTTGGAGATACTATTGAAATTGATGATATATTAGGAACAGTTGAGGAAATAGGAGTCAGAACGACTATTTTAAGAAATTATGAGGGAAAACTCTTTTATATACCAAATGGTGATATTAGAAAAGTTATCAAGTATGGTTATGGTGATCAATCTGTTTATGTTGAAGTACCTATTTCATATGAATCTGATATTGATAAGGCAAAAGTGGTTATAGAAAAAGTTGGTGAGAATCTTTTAAAGGAAAAAGAAATCCTTGATAATGTCAATATTCTTGGAGTTAATAAGTTTGAAACATCAGGAATGAAAATTCTTGTGAAATTAAAAGTTGATAAAGATAAAAGATGGAGTGCAAGAAGAAAATTCTTAGAAGAGATTAAAAAAGCCTTTGATGAAGAGGGAATTGAAATTCCATATAGTAAAATGATTGTTTTTTTAAATGATAAAGATAAAAATTAATAAAATTCTATATTTTAAAAAATGTACCCATCATATTTAAACTTAGGAAGCAAGGAAATCAAAAAAAGAGCTCTTAAATTATTTAATAGATTATCATATTGTGATATATGCCCGAGAGAGTGTAAAGTGAATAGAATAATGGGTATTAAGGGAGTGTGTGGGGCCGATTTTAGGTTATTCATATCATCATATCATCTTCATTTTGGGGAAGAAAAACCGATATCAGGTTATAATGGTTCAGGTACGATTTTTTTCACAAATTGCTCTTTAAAATGTATGTTCTGTCAGAATTATGAGATAAGTCATCTTGGAGAAGGATATGAAATTTCTATTGAAGAACTTGCTAAAATAATGCTTCTTCTGCAAAATTCACACGCACACAACATAAATCTTGTTACTCCGACTCACTTTCTTCCTCAAATTCTTCTTTCACTTTCAATTGCAGTTGAAAATGGATTTAAAATTCCAATAGTTTATAACACATCTGGCTATGAAAAAGTTGAAATTTTAAAATATCTTGATGGAATAGTCGATATTTATCTTCCTGATGCAAAATATATGGATAAAGATTTAGCTTTGAGGCTATCTAAGGCAAAAAATTATCCAGAGATAAATGAAAAATGTTTGATTGAAATGAGAAGACAGATTAAAGATTATGAGTTTGATGATAGAGGAATCATATTAAAAGGTGTTATCATAAGACATCTTATATTACCAGATAATATAGAAAATTCAAAAAAAGTCCTTAAAATGATTTATGATAATTTTGGAAATGATATTTTAATCTCTCTTATGACACAGTATCATCCCTGTTTTAAAGCTATCAATGATTTACAAATTGGAAGAAATATAAATAAAAAAGAATTTGATGAAATTTATAACTGTTTTAAAGAGTTCGGATTTAGAGACGATTTAGTTCAATTTATTTAACCAGTGTACAGGGTGCCTGACCCCCTGTACACTAAAATGGAGAAAAAATCAAATCAACAAATTTTTCTTTGTCAAATTTTTCAAAACTTTTTAAATCTTCTCCAAATGATATATATAAAAATGGAATTTTATACTTTTCATAAATTGGTATCATAATTCCTGGTTTTATAGTTGAATCTATCTTTGTAATAAAAAATCCTGTTATATCCACAGCTTCTTTGAATTTATCAACTTGAGAATATAAATTCTCGCCTTCTGTAGAATCAAGAACAAGAATTGTTTCTGTTACATTTTCGAAATTTTTTTCAATAACTTTTTTTATTTTTTTCAGCTCCTCCATCAAATTTTTCTTTGAGCTAAGCCTTCCAGCTGTATCAATAAATATTTTTGTATAACCTCTATTTTTTGCATAAGATAGTCCATCAAAAATTACACTCCCTGGATCGTCTCCTCTCTTTCCTAAAAAAACCTCAATTCCTGTTCTATCTCCCCAAATTTTCAACTGCTCATTTGCTCCTGTCCTAAATGTATCACCCTGTATAAATAAAACCTTATCACCCTTTTCTTTAAAAAAATTTCCAAGTTTTGCAATTGATGTTGTTTTTCCACCTCCATTTACACCGGTAAATAGATATGTTGAAATATCATCAATCCTTAAATCTTTTTCACTTCCATTAAGAATATCCAATAAATAATTTTTTACATCCTTTATCCCGCCCTTTTTATAAATCTTTACTATATTCTCTGAAAAGTTAAGTCCAAAGCCTGAAAGAATCAAGAATTCTTCAAAACTTTCTATCTCCTCTTTTTTTATCTTTATAAAATCAAAAAATCTATTGAGATTCATAATAAAAAATATACCACATTCCTCTATTTTCCAATAGTTTAAAGTGAAAATGATAAAAAAGGGTCAGGCCTAAATTTATCATTTTGTTTACAAAAACAGACAGCCTACTTTTGTAAACTTCTAAGAAGTTAGGATTGATGGTATTATTAATTTGATGAAAGAGGTAAGAGAATTTAGAGAGATTGTTTATGGTCCAGTTGATTCTTGGAGATATAAAAAATCTCTTGGCATCAATATTCTTGGCAATGTTAAAAGAATTTGCACCTATTCTTGTATCTACTGTGAATTGGGACCTTTCTCAATAAAAGAGCAAAAAAATTTATATAAATTTGAAAGGGATGTTTTTGTTCAGACTGATTTGATAATTAGTGAATTTAAAAAGTTCTTAGATAAATATTTTGATGTTATCACATTTTCAGGAGCAGGGGAACCAACATTAGCAAAAAATATCAAAGAGGTCCAGAAAGAGATAAAAAATATTATCCCTGATAAACCAATTATTCTTCTTACAAACTCATCCCTTCTATATCTTGATGAAGCAAGAGAAGATATTTCAAATTTTGATATCATTGATGCTAAAATAGATGCTGTTAGTGAGGAATTTTTAAAAAAAATAAATAGACCTTTTGAGTTTGTTAAAATAGAAAATATTCTTTATGGCATAAAAAAATTAAAAGAGGAGTTTAAAGGAAAACTCCACATACAAATTATGATAACAGATATAAATTATAATCATATCGAAGAAATCAGTGAATTCGTAAATGAAATTAAGCCAGATGAGGTACATTTAAATACACCAACAAGAGAACCTTGGAAAAAACCTCTTCCACCCCAAAAACTTCTACCTTTAAAAAAATATTTCAAGGATTTAAAAGTTCGCACCCC